>CAJHXG010000292.1_pt1 | contig 10847 bp, 11 predicted proteins | sample 9198481 | NCBI WGS metagenome assembly CAJHXG01 (sample SAMEA7708348, study PRJEB35096) | sediment metagenome | biome: marine neritic benthic zone biome [ENVO:01000025]; feature: sediment [ENVO:00002007]; material: shallow marine sediment [ENVO:03000034] sea grass bed [ENVO_01000059] ... | reverse complement strand
TTTGCAATTCAGCAAAAGTTTCTACTGGAGCATCACATTGCATGCCTTGACAGACATAAGCAGTAACACCTTCTATGCTTGAGGGTTTATGTTTCTTTTCTGCAACTGCATCAGGTAAATCTTTTTTGTCTTCGTCAATAGAAAACACCAAGCGTTGCGGTGCATAGCCGTGGTTACACTCTTCATGCCATTTCGCTAATGCTTCCTTTTCGCCGCAAAGAATAATAATTTGTGGTGGATTAAGTTGTTCTTCAAAAGCATGTAACAAACTAGTATGGCCAATAGGTGATTGGCTGATTGCATGTGCAGCGAATTGGATTACACGCTCTGCAGCTTGAATATATTTTGATTCTGCTAACAGGTAACCCAAACGCGTTAAGGCGAAAGCAGCAATGCCATTGCCGGATGGTGTGGAGTCATCGCTGATGGTTTTCGGTCGTTGGATTAATTGTTCATGGTCGCTAGATGTAAAATAAAAACCACCAAACTCTGGGTCTTCAAATTGTTCTAAAATTACATCTGCAATTTCACAAGCCCAATTTAAGTCTTTTGTGTTCCAGCGAGCTTGCAGTATTTCTAGTAAGGCATCTAACAAATTTGCATAGTCATCTAAATAGGCACCAAGATGAGCTTTACCGTCTTTGTAGGTTGCAAACAAGCGTTGGTTTTTCCACATCGTGTTACGAATAAAATCCAGAGCACGATCTGCCGAATCAATATATTCTTTATTGTTGAGGGCGCGTCCCGCTATAGCCATGCCACGAATCATCAATGCATTCCAGCTGGTAAGGATTTTTTCATCGCGTCCCGGCCTAATTCTTTTTTCACGTAGTGCGAAAAGCTTAGATTTTGCACTATCAAGACGTTTATTAAATTCAACAGTAGTGATGGATTGCTCTTCACAAATTTGTTTTTCAGTTTTGAAAACATGTAAATGGTATTGGCCTTCAAAATTAGCTACACCATCAAAGCCAAAATGCGGAGCAAACACAGCATACTCATCGGTACTTAAAACGTTTTGAACTTCTGATTTATCCCACACATAGAATTTGCCCTCCGTTCCTTCCGAATCAGCATCCAGTGTTGAGTAATACCCACCTTCAGGGGACTGCATCTCGCGCATTAACCATTCGGTTGTGCCTTCGCAGGTTTTTTTAAACTGCGCTGAATAATTTAAAGAAAAGGCTTGTGCGTATAGTGCGAGTAGTGGCCCGTTGTCATAGAGCATTTTTTCAAAATGCGGAATCATCCAATATTGATCTACGGAATAACGGCTGAAGCCACCACCTAGATGGTCATAAATTCCACCTGCAGCCATTTTTTCCAAACTGAAAATTGCCGCATGCAAAGCGCGAGATTTTTCTACGCCGACAATCTTGGATTGGGCGTAAAAACGTAATAGTCGTTCAATGTTAGAGGGGTGAGGAAATTTAGGCGCATTGCCAAAACCACCGTGTTCAGCATCAAAGGTTTGTTCTAGAAGTTGGTTACAACTATCAAGAATGTCGGGTGTTAAATTTACTTCTGTATAACTTGGCTGATAAATATTTTGCAATGCAGTATTCATCGATTCATTTTGGGTGCCAATTTCTTCACGTCGATTTTGGTAGAAGTCAGAGATGTGTTGCAGCAGTTCTTTGAATGAAGGCAAACCATGACGAGGTTCATCTGGAAAATAAGTACCACCAAAGAATGGCATTTGATCTTCGGGGGTTAAAAACATAGTAAGCGGCCAACCACCGGAGCGCTGGGTAAGTAAATATTGCGCAGTCTGATAAATCTTATCGAGGTCAGGGCGTTCTTCACGATCAATTTTAATATTTATGTATAAATCATTCATTACTTTTGCTGTGGCTTCGTCTTCAAACGATTCATGTGCCATGACGTGACACCAATGACATGCGGAATAACCGATCGATAATAGAATTGGTTTATTTTCTTCTTTCGCGCGCTTGAGCGCAGCTTCTCCCCATGGATACCATTCCACTGGATTGTCTGCATGTTGCAGTAAATAAGGACTGGTCTGATCAGCAAGATGATTTTTTGTTTCAACCATAAGTGTGTTCAAATTTTATACATTATTTTGCTGGTTACTAAGTAAGTCTAACTGTTGTTATAGTGTAAGTATGCTTGCTTTCCCTGAAATCGATCCAATCATTTTTTCACTTGGACCGCTTAAATTGCGTTGGTATGGGCTTATGTATGCCATTGGCTTTTTGGGCTTTTGGTTATTGGGACGGATCCATGCCAAAAAACCACATACTGTGACACAGCCTGATGATGTAGGTGACATCTTGTTTTACGGCATGCTAGGTGTGATTCTAGGTGGGCGCATTGGTTCAGTATTGTTTTATAACTTTTCTCATTTTTTAGATAACCCGCTTTATCTTTTTAAAATTTGGGAAGGCGGCATGAGTTTTCATGGCGGTTTGCTAGGTGTAATTGTTGCGCTTTGGGTTTACCAGCGCGCTAAAGGCTATGGTTTATTGCGTCTCTGCGATTTCGTGGCTCCAATGGTGCCGATTGGATTGGGTGCAGGACGAATCGGTAACTTTATTAATGGTGAACTATGGGGAAGGGTTACAGAGGCTCCATGGGGTATGGCTTTTCCACACGCAGGTGACTTACCACGTCACCCTTCGCAGTTATATCAAGCCTTTTTAGAAGGATTAGTAATCTTTGTAATTCTTTGGTTGTTTGCACAAAAGCCACGTCCCACTGGTGCTGTGTGTGGATTTTTTGTACTACTCTATGGCATTTTCCGATTCATTGTTGAGTTTGTGCGTGAGCCGGATGCGCCAACTCTAGACTGGCTAACTAGAGGGCAACTATTAACTATACCGATGATCATAGTAGGTATAGTAACCATATGGCTGGCATATAATAAATTTGGAATGGCAAAAGACAAATAGACCATGCAGCAATATCTTGAGCTTTTAAATCATGTGATGAGGCATGGTGTAGAAAAAGGCGATCGCACTGGCACCGGTACGGTTTCTATATTTGGTTATCAAATGCGTTTTGACCTGCAAAACGGTTTCCCAATGCTGACAACTAAAAAGTTACATTTAAAATCTATTATTTATGAATTACTTTGGTTTTTACGTGGCGAGACCAATGTAGATTACTTAAATAAACATGGTGTTTCCATTTGGAATGAATGGGCAGATGAAAATGGGGAACTTGGGCCGGTATATGGATCACAATGGCGAAGTTGGCAAAGTGCAGAGGGTAAAAGCATCGACCAAATTACTAAGTTGATTGAAGACTTAAAAGAAAATCCACTTTCCAGGCGTCACATAGTGAGTGCGTGGAATGTGGGTGAGCTCGATAATATGGCTTTGCCCCCATGCCATGCTTTTTTTCAATTTTATGTCGCACAAAATAAACTTTCTTGTCAGCTTTATCAGCGTAGTGCAGATGTTTTCTTAGGCGTGCCATTTAACATTGCATCTTATGCATTGTTGTTACAGATGGTTGCGCAAGTAACCGGTTACCAAGCAGGAGAGTTTGTACATACTTTTGGTGATGTGCACTTATATAACAACCATATGGATCAAGCGCAAAAGCAGCTTGATCGTACACCTTATGCATTGCCACATATGCAAATTAATCCGGATGTGAAATCTATTTTTGATTTTAAATATGAAGACTTTGAATTGCAGAATTACCAATGCCATGAACATATTGCTGCGCCTGTAGCGGTATAGATTGTTGCAGTTATGGATATCGCAATCATCGTGGCGATGACGCCGCAAGGCCTGATCGGTAAAGACAATCAAATTCCATGGTATTTGCCGGCCGATTTACAACGCTTTAAAAAGATTACCATGAGTCATCCCATAATTATGGGGCGAAAAACATTTGAATCCTTGCCGGGATTATTGCCTGGTCGACAACATATTGTACTTACACGCAATTCAGATTATGCAGCAGAAGGCTGTATAGTCGTTACCAATTGGGCACAGATAGAAATTCTAGTTAATGGCCAAGCTTTCGTGATTGGTGGTGCGGATATTTACAACTATGCATTACCTATAGCAAAACATCTCTATACCACTATTGTGCATGCTGAGTTAGAGGGCGATACGTATTTCCCTGCCTGGAATAAAGAAGAGTGGCAAGAAGTAGAGCGTGAGTTTCGTGGCAAAGATAATAAAAATAAATTTGATGTAGATAATATTCAATATATACGTATTACTTGATTTTCTAATTTATCAAATCATCTGCCTTGGGAATGCACACATTCTTTTAATGCGATGCCGTCAGGTAGGGCTCTATGGGTAGCAAAACCATAAGTTATATCTACACCTGAAAAATATCCACGATCATCTGTAAATACTAAAAAGTCGATAACATCATCCATGTTTGTACAAAAAGCTATTTCATAGAATAATCCACTTCCTTCTGTGAGAGCTTCAACATCCACATCACTAGAGATGTGATACTCAAATGAATTGCAGCCACATTCACATAGGCTTGAAATTGCTCCAGCTAAAACATGCTTCTTAAATAAATTTTTGTCTGGTAATTCTAAGCTATTCAAGAATTCCAACCATTTATTTGCATGGGAGAATGTATTGATCATCTATTTAATCTTGGAATTTCTTTTTTAGCTTGGCAGTCGATCTGGTAGATAGTCAATTTTTCTAGTTCGATTTTAATTGCAGTTAAGGCTCCTCCCCATAAACATCCTGTATCTGTGGCGATAATATTATGATCATGTTTATAGCCTAATGTTGACCAATGCCCAAATACAACAGTGGTGTCTTGGCTTTTGCGAGAAGCAATTTCATACCATGGCTTCATTCTTGCGCATTGTATGCCCGGTGGACCTTTTTCAGTAAAACTCATAACCCCTTTATTGGTGCAATAACGAACACGCGTCATAAAGTTAGTAATAGTTCGTAAACGATTCCAGCTTTTTAATCGCCCATCCCATTGATTAGGTTGGTCTCCATACATATTGTAGAGGAAGTCTTTATATATTTTAGATCGTAATACAATTTCAACTTCTTTAGCATAACGTAAAGAATCTTTAATACTCCATTGTGGTGCGAGCCCCGCATGTACCATAGCAAACTTTAACTTTTTGTTGTAGCGCATAAGCGGTTGTCGTCTTAACCATTCTACTAGTGAATCTATATCTTTAGCTTGTAAAACAGGATACAAGCTACTGGTCGTAGTGATTTCTTTTGCGCCAGCATGTGCTGCGAGTAGATGAAGGTCGTGATTGCCTAATACAGTAACAGCGGTATTACCGAGTGATTTTATCCAACGTAATGTTTCTAGTGATTTAGGGCCACGATTAACTAAGTCGCCAACAAACCATAATTGGTCTTTCTTGGGATTAAATGAAATATAGCGTGCAAGCTCTTGAAGCTCATCGAAACATCCCTGCACGTCACCGATTGCATAAACTGCCATATAAAAACTACACCACTTAAATTTTACCAAAGAATATGGCAAGACAAGATTTTAGTAAATTGTATATCAGCTTTATTAAAAATTGATAAATACTTTACATGACTTTAACAGAACACTGATTTAATTTAGATGAGACAAAATAGAACGAGATAGCGCAATATAAATACATGAGCATTTCTAGAGGCCTTTTAACGAAGTCTCAGATTAAATCAGAGTTCCGTTAGTGTAAAACGCGAGGTGCTGCTAGCGTGAAGGCGTCAATCGGTGCATCAAATTCCGTACCATCATCCGCTAACATTTGATAACTACCCTGCATGGTGCCCACAGGCGTTTCTAGCATGGTGCCACTAGTGTACTGAAAGGCTTCGCCAGGACGTAGGTAAGGTTGCTCACCTACTACGCCTTCGCCTCTGACTTCCTGTGTCTTGCCATTAGAATCGGTAATTAACCAATGACGAGTAACCAGCTTTGCAGGTACATGGCCGGAGTTATGAATAGTTACTGTGTAGGCAAACACAAAGCGACTTTCGTCCTCATCAGACTGCGCTTCTATAAAAGAGGTATCTACACTAACATCGATTTCGTGATTATTTGGATCTTCCATAGCGTTAATTATACCTATGTTAAAATTAAAAAACTCAGATGTAGCTAACAGAAAAAATACTGATTATAAATTAACCACTATTGCTTTAAGCCTATTGGTCTCAGGCAGCATTAGACATAAAAGATTCAATTAGTTGTTAACCTATTCGGTTATAAGGCTAACTGATTGGAAAGTTTTATGTATTGAGGAATAGAAATTTCTTGGGGACGCTGAGAGGTTTTAATATTTGCATTAATCAACTGTTCTTCAGTCGCTACATTAGACAGGCTGTTTTTGATTGTTTTACGGCGCTGTTGAAAAGCAGTTTCAACTAACCTGTTAAATGTATTTTGATCTTTGATTTGTACTTTATATTCGTCGCTGGGGATAAGGCGCATAAAACTGGAGTTTACTTTTGGAGGAGGAGTGAACTCATTAGGACCAATATCAAATAGGCTTTCAACTTTGTAACTAGATTGAATCATTATACTTAAGCGACTGTAGTTTGAATTACCGGCTGAAGCGGTAATACGGTCAACTACCTCTTTTTGCAACATAAAATGCATATCGACGATCTGCTCAGAAAAGTTTAATAAGTGGAAAAGTAGCGGCGTTGAGATATTGTAGGGGAGGTTGCCAAATAATCTAATTGGCTTGCTTTTACTTGCAAGTTTGTTGAAATCAAAATTTAGAACATCACCTTGGTGAATAATTAGATTGCCGATGCCTTCACATTGCCCAGTTACTTCTTTGGCAATATCACGATCGATTTCAATGGCGTGTAAGGTGCCAACGATATTTAGTATTGGGATAGTTATTGCACCACGTCCTGGGCCAATTTCAACTAATAGGTCATCTTTTTTTGGATGAATGACTTTTACGATGCTGTTTATTGTATTTGGATTGCTTAGTAGATGCTGACCAAAGCGTTTGCGTAATGGCCTAGTCATTTAGATACCTTAGTGTACAGAAGGGTTAGGTTTAGTTTGTAGTAGCTTCTGGCGCGTTTTCAACAGGTGCTATGTCGCTACTAGCCTCAGGTTTTTGATTTGGTACAGGTGTGAGTTGTTGAGTATCGGTTGGAGGAATTGTTGTGGGAGGTGTAACAACTTGTTGATTGTCTTCTGTCTTAGCGTATTCTTTTAATGCATAAGTACAAATAATTTCATAATCATTGGCTTTATCAGGTCTTGCTAGAGCAAGAGTGATAGTTACAGTTGGATGGTACAACAATAGTAATTCATTAGCTTTTAAAGCCTCTGAAGTATTAGAGTCAGCAATAACTCCAAAGCTAATATCTAAGCTCTCACCTATCTGATCAGCTATAGAGCGTAGTGCAGATAATGCAGTGTTATTTTCTTTTAATTTTATCTGCCCTAGATAGGCGATGCCTAATGCGGCAGCGTCATTCGTAATCTCTAGTTTGCGCGCATCTTCTGATAAAGGCTGAAATTTAAAGGTAACGGAGTTTGCCTGCACTAAGTCAAAGCGTTCATTGCTTTTGAGTGTAATGGTACGGTCTTCTAAGCCTGCAGAAAATGAAGTATTCAAAATTGCTAAAGAAAAAAATACTAACGCCGTTAAAGAGATTTTTAATTTCATAGTTTTAGATATGTTATTAAACAACTTGTTCTGCGCCGTAATAAACTTCTTCGATATTTAATACCAAAGCGCCTTTGCCGGGAAATTTAGGATCTAGCCAGCTTTTCATATCGTCATAAACTGGTCCATCAATATAGTATTCCAGAGATCCTTTTACTTGATAAGACTCTCTCTCGGGTGCTATGTAGAGCAGTACACCTTTACTACCGCGCTTGATATTTTCTAGAGTTTTGTAGAATGCATTGTTAGCAATGACAATTTGTTCATCATTAATCAGTTTTGCACAGATTACCCAGATAGAATTTGCAATATTATTTGCATCAGTTGTACTAAAAACCATTCTTTCATCGTGTTGTTGCCATGCTTGTAGTGCTTCGGGTGTAAGTTTTGCCATGTTTAATCCTAGGTGTCTACGTTAGAGATATTTCACACAATTTAGCAGCTAAATTCGCTGCAGTAAGAAGGCTACTTTCATCGGCAATACCTTGTCCAGCGATATCTAATGCCGTGCCATGGTCTACTGAAGTGCGAATGATGGGTAGGCCGAGTGTTACATTAACAACCTTCCCAAAACCTTGGTGTTTTATTACCGGTAGGCCTTGATCATGGTACATGGCGACTACCACATCTTTACCTTTAAGTTTCTGTTGAGTAAATGCAGTATCCGCGGGTAATGGCCCTTCTAGATTCATGCCTTGCTGGCGTAATTTATCAAGCGTAGGAATTATAATTTCATTTTCTTCCTTACCAAGATGGCCGCCTTCGCCAGCATGTGGATTAAGCCCACATACTGCTATGCATGGATTGGCGATACCAAAGCGTAGTACAAAATCATCATGCACTACATTTAGAACTTTGGTAATTTTTTCGGCGGTGATGTGTTTGGCTATTTCACTTACGGGTAAGTGAGTGGTTATTAGAGCTACACGTAAATAGGAGTTAATTTTGTCATCGAGGTTTTCATTAGCGAGCAACATAACAGGGTGGCCGCCTGTTTTATCCGCAATGAATTCAGTATGGCCAGAAAAAGCGATACCTGCTTCATTGATAATACTTTTTTGCACAGGCCCGGTGGTTAATGCTTGCAGGGTGTTACTTTGTACTAAATTTACAGCTGTTTTGAGTGTTTCAATTACGTAACTTGAATTTGTAGCATTAAGTTTGCCAAACTCGAATTTTTTTGGCATTACAACATTTATGACTTTTAATTGTCCTGGGTGATGAGATTCACTATCTGCATTGATATCAAAAGGCTCTAATTTAACACCTAAGCCTAGCTGTTTGGATTGTTGTTGCAGCATTTGTATATTTGCAATGGCTACAACTTCATAGTTAAGAGGTTGCTGTGCAAGCTTAAGCGTTAATTCTGGACCAATACCAGCAGGCTCTCCAGGCGTGATAGCGATACGAATAATGTTAGACATTAGTTTTAAACAAACTAGTAAAAGAAAAGATGGAGATTTTTGATTAGTTAGAAGTATGTAATCGATTCTCTATGTAACTTTCATCTCGAAGTTGGCGTAACCACAATTCGGTTTCTTCTTCTATTTTTCTTTGTCTAATTTGCTCACGTGCTTGAGCACGCATGGCTTCTTGAGAGTTGTCATGTTTACGTTTATCGAGAACTTCTACGATATGCCATCCGAATCTACTTTTAAAAGGTTCGCTAATCGTTTTTGGTTCGAGCTCATCGACTACTTCTTTGAATTTTGGTACAAAATTACTGCTTACTGCCCAATCCATTTTACCGCCATTTACAGCACTTCCGGTATCTTCAGAATTTGCGCGCGCTAGCTCTTCAAAATCATCACCATTTTCGATTCTTGTTTTTAGATCATTGAGTTTTCTTTCTGCTTCTTCATCTGAAACTAAAGCATTGGTGCGAATCAAGATATGCCGAGCAAGAACTTGGTCAACCATAGTGTTTTCGATTTCTCGCCGATCAAGCACTTTAAAAATATGGTAACCGGCAGCGCTTTGTCCAATCTTGCTAACCTCGCCCGCTTGCATACTATCAATTTGCTGTAAAAATACTTCTGGTAACTGCGCTTTATTACGCCAACCTAAATCACCCCCTTGCAATGCATCTTGGGCATCGGAAGCTGCAATTGCGAGCTTCGCAAAATTATTTCCAGACTTGGCTCGGTCATGTACAAGTGATGCACGATGTTGGGATTTCTCTATTTGACCAGGTTTTGGGTTTTCAGGAACCGCAATTAGAATATGCGCAACATTGTATTCATAGTCTTTCTTTAGTAAGTCTTTATCGGCTTTCGTTACTAATTCTTCAACCTCACTTTCTGATATTTCAATGCCACTGACTATCGTGCGTCTGCGTAACTGATCAAGTAACATTTCATTGCGCACTTGATCGCGATAAGCGACATAATCATGACCTTGTTTAATTAAAGTTTCGCGAAATTGTTCTAACGTCATGCGATTCCGTTTAGCTAAATTACGCATCGTCTGGTCTAAGCTTAATTCATCAACTTGAATTCCCCTTTGTTCTGCCAATTGGAGTTGTAAGCGTTCTATAATTAAGCGTTGTAAAACTTGGTCAAGCAATACATCTTGCGGTGGCAGTGCTTCTGGATTGCTTTGAAACTGTTTCACTAAAACATTCACGCGCTGGCGTAATTCGCTTTCCATGATTACATCGTTTTCTACTACTGCAACGATGCGATCTAATAATTTTGCATTAGATTTAGTTGTAAATAGAAATGTTAGTGATACTGCTATCAAAAAAAGTGCAGAGAAAAATCTGAGCTGTTTAATATTAAAATTATTCATCGTTAAAAATACTCATCATCTCTGGCATCATAACCACGAATGCCACGTTCAAGTAATTCACCAATCTGTGATCCTATTTGGCCCAATCCCTTTAATACAAGCTGAAGCTCTATAGTATTATTATAGTCTTCATCAGTGTTTTGATTATAGCGCCGTCCTGCCAGGCGTAGCTTCCAACAGCAAGTGTCGTATTCGACCCCTACTAATTGCTCTAAGTTGCGTTTTTCTTGTAAGTCATAGTTCCAGCGTGTTACAGCCTGCCAATGCTCATTGATTGGTAGCACCATAGAAATATCAGATTGTTCAAGACTAACGCGTCTGTTGGTTAGTGGGTCGATAGGCTCAATATCTCTGTTACGGTAACGATAAGACATGTTGAAGATAAAATCATTCTCACTGTGGTATTGAAAGCGTACTGAGTTTCTTTCAGTTTCGTCATCATGCG
>CAJHXG010000309.1_pt1 | contig 10912 bp, 11 predicted proteins | sample 9198481 | NCBI WGS metagenome assembly CAJHXG01 (sample SAMEA7708348, study PRJEB35096) | sediment metagenome | biome: marine neritic benthic zone biome [ENVO:01000025]; feature: sediment [ENVO:00002007]; material: shallow marine sediment [ENVO:03000034] sea grass bed [ENVO_01000059] ... | reverse complement strand
GAATTATTTGGCAATGTACCTAAAACAATAGTGAAGGTCGCTGAATCGCCATTCTCGCTTGTAGTTAAACCAGCAACAGGATCCACCGTAATTACACCTGGTGGAGGCACTTCATTGTCTGTATTTGTAACCGCTACATCTGCAGGATCAATAGCAGCGTAATCAGCATCATTACTCGCTGCAGTAGTCATAATGGTGTACGCGATATCGCCATCAAGAAGGGCATCGTCCATTCCTGTAACCGTAACTGTTTGTAGTTGTGTCCCGTTTGCAGTTGTAAAGGTAAGCGTAGCTGGATTTACATTACCTTCTGCTGCGTTGCTACTTATTAGTGTGATATCAACATTATCTGTAGGCAATGTATTTAGAGCCACTGTAAACGTGGCCGTGCCACCGGCTTCCGTTGTAGTTAAACCTGCAGTTGGATTTACAATAATAGCTGGAGTTGCAGGTGGTGGAGTGTTGTTATCATCATACGTTAGCAAACCTTGAATAAAGCCTTCATATATAAATGCCGAAACTTCCGATGCACAAGCACCTACACATGCACCTGGATTATATGGTGTCTTAGGCATAGCTAACGCGTTATAGGCGGTAAGATTTGCTAAATCCCCACAAAATGCACAAGTATCAGTACTATTAATTGGGTTTGGAGCTGCACTAGGAGTACCTTGACCCTGTGCACCATGACAAGAAGAACATGCCTGTTCTGCACCATTATAAAGTGCATAACCCCGCTTGGCCTCATCAGATAGTTGCGAGAGATTTGCAACCCCGCCACTAGACATTGAACCCGTGCTTTCGCCAGACGATTCGCCGCCGCAAGCGCTTAGACAAAAAGATATAACCGCCATAACAGCGATGCTTTTAATAATGCCATTCATTGTTCCAACTCCAATTGAAATCAATTTATTTGTAACTTACAGCTAAGTGAAAAATCCTATTTCCACTCAACACAAGTGCTTAATGTAAATTTGAAATAACTATACTTTCGTTAATATTCCTATTACATAAATTTACGATATAAAGCCAAACATTCATGACCTAATATGCAACACCTATGATAGTTACCTAAAAGAATTATTAATAATTTATAGCAGACCACTGATCCGTTTTTTTTGCCCATTTGTCATGGTCAAAACTTAAGAAAAATGTGAACTAGAAATTAACTACTCAATTTCAGTGAGTTAAGATTTCGGTACAGGAGGAATTGGTTGTAAATGCAAACTTAAGCGCGTGGGGTTTTGGTTTAGTTTCCATTCAAACATCGCCGTATAAGCAAATACCGCGCGTACATATTCACGTGTTTCAGTAAATGGAATAGTGTCTACCCAAACATCCGCGGGTAATTCATTTTTCTCAGGCAACCAGGCATTTACACGGTGCGGCCCTGCATTATATGCAGCTGAGGCCAAGGCCCTATGACCATTAAATTTAGTCAACATATCACCAATGTATTTACTACCTAGGTTGATATTAAAACTGGGCGTATACAAATCCTGACGACTTGGCGCTCTAAGCTTTAATTGCTTGGAAACTTGTTTGGCAGTAGCTGGCATAAGCTGCATCAAACCGCGCGCACCCACTGGGGAACGTGCTTGGGGGTTAAAGGCACTCTCACGACGAATGATCCCATAAACAAAAGCAGGCTCAAGACTTCTTTTATTAGAGTATTTATTTACGTGACTGGTAAAAGGTGTAGGAAACCGAATACCTAAGTCATCAAAGTACTCACCTTTGGCAATAGTGCGAATTGCATAATCATGCCAATCCCATTGATGCGCCAAGGATGCAGCTATTTGTAACTGCCGCGGAGTATAATTTTGCGTAGCATAATTCCATTCTCTGCGCGCATCAGTTAATTGATCAACCAACAGTAATTCTTTTGCGCGAATGATACTTGACGTCTGTTCTATTTTCTCAAGCTCCAGAACATTATATTGCACAGGATCATCTACAATGTTGTAGGTCATGGAAAGTTTATCAGCTGCTAAAAACCCGTAGTAACTACGTTCACCAGCAATTTTTTCATACAGCAGTTTTGCATCGGACTGCAAGCCTTTCCCCTCTAAAGCACGAGCCTTCCAATACTGCCATTGAGGTTCCGCTTTTTCTTCTTCAGTCAACATCGCTATACCACGCAAGACTAATTCCCAATCTAGACTGCGCAAAGCAGAGCGCGCACGCCACATGCCTGTTGATGGGTCCATCAGATCTTTTGGCAGTTGGTACATCCAAGTAGTGGCACGCTCATCATGTCTATAAGCTGCACGCAGTGCTAAATTTCTTTCCACTTCATCATGCAAATCAGAACCAAAGGCATAGTTTTCATGAATATCTAACCAAAAATTATGAGCTGCTGTTAAATCCTTCCTAGCTAAACGCTTCAGTCCATGGCTAATAATTTGTCTATTAATATGAGCATCTTTCGATAAAGCTTTATTGCGAAGTTTGGCTTTTGGATTGCTATGCACGTCTAGCCAAAGCCTTGCTTGCTTTTGATCACTAGCGGGTAACTTTTTAGCCAGATATTTTGCTAAACCTTGGCGATTTTTATCCATTGCCAAAGAGAACCTTTCCCAGATCTCCTGCTTAGTTAGATATCCTTGGTCTTCATACCATTTGAATAGTGGGTCACATTGTTTCGGTTGTGATTTACCGACTAACCATAGATCGCGAACTTGCTTTAAATACTGATCCTTATTCTCTTCGAATTGGTTTACGCGAATCTTGGCGCGCAAAAAATAACATTGCAGATCAGCAGACTTTTCATTTTGATAATATTTTAAAAAACTTCCCGTGCGCCCTTTTCTTTGTAAATGCGACATCCAAGCTAAACGCAATCTTGTAGCTAAAGGACCATCATTATATTTAGCAAGAAACTCATCTACTTCTTCATCACTTAGTTTTGAAATACGCATGCGCATTTCGTTATAAACCAAATATTGATACAGAGGATATTCAGTTAACTGAGTAAGATATTTATTATATTGATTGATCTGTTTTTTAGTGAGTGCTGTTCGTGCTTTTTTGTAAACATTACGCTCATGTTGCCATTCAGAACTAGCATTAACCGTAGCAACAAATAAACAGAATAGTAAAACGCTACTCAGCAAATGAGTTAACGAAAAGTAATTAAGATAAGAGCTGGATTTAAGAAAAATTCTGCACAGCGTTAGTATGTGCCACGCAGAATTTTCACAAGAGAGATTAAAACGAAGTGGCTTCCTTGAAGGACTCGTTAAGTTGTTCTTCAGTTTTATTTGAGGCAATTTTTGAACTTTCCAGATTAGATTTATCAACAAGACTACTACCGTCATGAATTTTCATAGTGCCGTCAATCATTGCACCTTGAGCAACTGATACACTGGTGCCGCTCACATTGCCAAAGATTCTAGCACTTCCTGTAATTTCTAGCTTGCCTCGTGCTAATACATCGCCTTTTACTGTCCCGCCAATAATTACATCGTCAGTATGTATATTGCCTTCCCAAACAGCCGTAGATACAAGCTCTACTAAACCGTCGATTTCGCCATTTCCTTTGACATTGCCACTGATAACAATCGAACCAGCACCTTTCACATCGCCGTTAATTACAAAATCTTTGCCGAGTATGGTGGCTGGCGTCGAAACCTTGTCACGTAATTTTCGCATACCCATATGGTGCCTCCACGCATATATAAGTGTTTAGATAGTATACCTATGCTAGCCATTGCCGACACAATGGACGACCACGGCCCGACTGATGAGTAAATTTATGCTATGAAATGCCGATTTACATAGAATTAGCAAAATATGGATACAATTAAAACTTTTCTCGAGGCACTATTTAACTCCTCTCATTATTCATATGGATGGATAGTATTGGCTGCGTTAGCCGTTTTACCAGCTATTGTTAGCGCCAACCTTATACAACATGACCTATCCATGTTAATCAGTGGAAAATCTAAGTTCAACCAATTAGCAAAGCCATTGCTGTTCAATATTACGGTATTACTTGTATGTATATGTGTAATGGCATATGCGTTTTACTTATATATTTGGATATAAGCGTTATGCTTTTTGAATTACCTTGAAGACAGTGGTTTGTTGGTTTTTTTCGTCAGCCAACTTACCTTCTTGAATTGTAGAATAATGACTAATTTCAACATTTGCCTCAATCTTTGAGGCCACAATTGATGAATATGTAGTTAACTTACCCAATTTTTCTAGCCTCATATGCAACTCAGTTTTTTGCCAAGTAGCTGACATCACATCATGTACAATTAACAATCCACTAGCATTAAGATTATCCCAAGCCTTATCAATTAGCGCCTCTTGCTGCATTTGGTTTAGACTAGATAGTGAATGAACTAAACAAATTACATCAGATTTATTTTTAAATTCGATATTATCTGCTTCTCCCATTGACACATCATGCCGATCTCCAGTATGTGGAGCAAAATGGCTAGCAAAGCTTTTCGCAACTGATTCTTCTGCTTTAGTAATGTGTACCGTGCTACCACACTCAACATTGATATAGCCACTTAAAAGCAAGTCTGTAACCAGCAAGCCATAATCATTGCTAATGCAGTTCACTCGCACAGCTGTTTTAACCTCAAAACTGTCTAATATAATTCGTTCTATGACTGAGCTGTGCGTGTAATTTGCCCAAACTCTTGTGGCAATTCCAGCAAATGCTCCAGCCAAGTCATCACGATTACCAAATTCTAATAATTTATCCAAAGCAAGGTTTGCACGCTGCTGATAAAACCATTGAACAGTACTTGGAATCGGATCTGGCCATTTACGGCCTACACTTAAAGACATCACGCCATCGTTTTCTGCGCGCACATTACTAAACCCTGTCCAACGCTGACGACTTAAGAAAATATTTTCTAAAAAACTACGCGACCAATAACCTTTTTCTTGCGCTTGCCCTTCAGGGTATACAGGCAGGATAATTGCGCCGCCCGGCTTTACAATTTTTAATAGCTCTAATAAAAACGACGCACCCCAATTACTCGCAAACAAAGGCACGCTGATACCGATATACACTCTATCTAAAAGATTGGGCAGCGTTGGGTAAAAGAAATTACCCACCTTGTCATCATCCAAACCCGCACTTAAGTGAGTTGAAGTTGGTGTCATACTATAAATATTCTCGTCAGGACGAATCTGGTTATTTTTATCTCGCTCACCAGAAAAATAGTACTCTAAATCTTCATTGATAAACTCATCAGATAAATGAAGTGCCACATCTGCCATTGCTAGTTTTCTTATAAATTTGTTGGAGAATATAATCGAGGATGAATTCTGCTCAAGCAGAGCTCTTGTTGCAAGATAATAAATCAAGACAGGCAATTACGAGTCTTAATGTGCCCTAAAATGAACTATCGAATCGTCAGCGTCAATCCTTGATGTTTTCGGTATGAATTGTTTTTATTCAAGCGTTTTTGATGATGGCCAGAAGCATGCTTTGAATGCCCCCTATCTAACTTTTTACCAGCATAGCCGCCGTGTTTATTATAATGTTTATACTTATGCCTGTAGCCACGATAATAAACTGGGTAGTACACCGGTCTAGATCGGTATTCATCAAATTGATCAACATACACTACCTGTGGTTCAACAGGTCTTTGCGCCGCCTTTAGTTTGGCTTTTTCTAGTTGCAATTGTTTGCGCTCCAGACGCTCTTCTCTCATTCTCGCCCATTGATTAGAAATTGAATAATAATCACTATTGTTATTTGAATTACTGTGTGTATTCGATATATCAATTTGTTTAACAGGATTAGAAATGTTTTCAGGCAACTGATCTGAATAATGCGTAACGCCTTGTTCATCTACCCACTTATGAACAGAGCCTGCATAAACAGGAAACGTTATCGCAGATAACAATAACGTGATAAGTATTAGGGATATATACTTACTAATACACATAACAATAAGACTCTAACGCTTTGGCTTGGTTCTGTCATGTAATAGCTTGTAAATCGGCTAATCTTCTATTTTTTTCCATCCACTTAATTCTTTAGGTGCAGGGTGCTCTTCTAACAGATCCCAAGTGGTGTAGCCCGAATTCTGCTCATAGACAGCTTGTGCAGCTTCTTCAGGAGTTTTAAAGGTTAATGTGGGCATATTGTCCACCCATAAATCCCACAATCCTAGTGGCTCTTTTTGAATTTCAAATGTTGACACTTCTGTTTCTAATTTATACTTCACAAGTAAATTATAACTCAGAATATTTTAGGTTTTTCGTGACTACAGCAAACTTCTTTTTTCATGGATTATTCCCAGATCACATTGAAGCCAATGAAGGTTCCAGCAGGCAAATTTGCAAAGTGCTATTTGATGTAGATTTTGAAGGTGAGCTTTATTCACACCTACTAGCAGACCTTTGGCCGGTTGATGAGAAAGAATGGGAAGCCGACGGCAGACCTATCTATGAAGTACGCTATGATCTGCCATTCGATTGTGATGAATTTTCTAAAGCGGTTGTACAGTATTATCAACAAGTCATGGGGCCACAATCTACAACCATCAGTCATAGCGGGCCTAAAGGCCCCATACCCAATCGCAATGTGTACCGTGTGCAGTGGTCAGTGTCGTTAGCTGCATCTAAAAAATAACACAATAACCAGGACTAAATTTTTATGGCTGCTAAAGCTACCCCACCTATTGCGGAAAAGAAAAAAACTGAAATCACTCAACATAGCTATATGCGTATTGATGACTATGCTTGGCTGAAAGATGATAACTGGCAACAAGTCATTCAAACACCAGAGGTATTATCAAAAGATATTAGAAAATACCTTGAAGCAGAAAATGCATATTTAGAAGAATGCTTGAGTGACACTAAACCTTTACAAGAAATTCTTTTCAATGAACTGCGTGGGCGAATTAAAGAAGACGATAGCACTGTGCCAGAAAAAGACAGTGATTATTTTTACTACAATCGTTACGAAGAAAATCAACAATATCCTATCTATTGTCGTTACCACAAAGATTTTCCTGATCAAGAAGAAGTCTTATTAAACGCTAACCTTGCAGCAAAAGACTATGAGTATTTTGATATAGGAGATGCAGGCCATAGTCCTAACCATAAGTACTTTGCTTATAGTGCAGACACTAAAGGCTCGGAATTTTATACGCTTTATATAATTGAGTTAGCAACGGGCGAGTTACTAAAAGACGAAATAAGCAATATTCAAAGTGTTTTCGTTTGGGTGAATGACAGTCGTACACTCTTCTATACCACACTTGATGAAAATCATCGCCCAGACAAAGTATTTCGGCATATTTTAGGAGAAGATATCTCTAACGATGAAATGGTATATCAAGAGCAAGATCCTGGCTTTTTTGTTTCACTCGATATCACTGAATCTAAAAATTATATTTTAATTTCAGCACACGACCATGTGACCAGTGAAATTTATACCATTGATGCACATCACCCCAAACAAGCAGCGCAATGCTTTTCAAAAAGACAAGCAGGTGTCGAATATGAAGTTTCAGAACGGAATGGAATTTTTTATATCGTTACTAATAAAGATGGCGCTGAAGACTACAAGATTATGCAATCTGATTTACGACACTCTGAACAATCACACTGGCAAGATGCATACACTCCACCCAAGGGCACCTTATTAAGAGGCATATATGTATTTAAAGATTTTTTAATTCGCTCGGAACGAATTAATGGCCTGCCACGAATTGTGGTGGTCGCTTTTGAAAATGATAAGTTTGGAAAAGAACATAGTATTGAATTTAATGAAGAAGCTTACGAGTTGAATATCATGGGAGGCTATGAGTTCGATACTCATATGCTGCGGTTCTTATACACCTCAATGACCACACCGACACAAATTTTTGACTACGAGATGTCGACACGTGAGCGCAAGCTTATGAAACAGCAAGAAGTTCCTAGCGGACATCAGGTAGATGAATACACAACTCGCAGATTATTTGCCACGGCAGCAGACGACGAAAGCATTCCCATTTCATTACTATATAAAAACACGACAGCTTTAGATGGCAACGCGCCTATGCTGTTGTATGCATATGGCTCATACGGAAGCACTATGCCTGCAAGTTTTTCAACTAACCGCTTTAGCTTAGTTGATCGTGGATTTATATATGCGATAGCCCATGTGCGTGGCGGCATGGAAAAAGGCTATGCCTGGTATAAGGACGGCAAGCTGGAAAATAAAACCAATACTTTCAGCGATTATATCTCTTGCGCAAAATATCTAATTACAGAAAACTATACTCGTAAAGGTCAAATAGCTGCGCATGGAGGATCTGCTGGAGGCATGTTAGTAGGTGCTGTTCTCAATATGCAGCCCGAACTATTTAATGCTGCAATCGCTGATGTACCTTTCGTTGATGTCCTCAATACTATGAGTGACGCCAACTTGCCCCTCACCCCACCAGAATGGCCCGAATGGGGCAACCCGATTAAAAATGAATCAGATTATCTAAACATTTCACAGTATTCACCCTACGAAAATATCACACAGCAGGATTATCCACATTTATTGGTAACCGCTGGACTAACCGACCCGCGTGTAACCTACTGGGAGCCCACAAAATGGGTCGCTAAACTACGTTCCCTAAAAACAGATAATAATACATTAGTATTAAAAATGAATATGGGTGCTGGACATGCAGGTGCCTCCGGACGTTTCGACTATCTTAAAGAGATTGCACTAATGTATGCCTTCCTACTAAAAGTCTTCGACATGACATGCTAAGAGGTTTTATAGTATCTTTATGTAAAATAATGATAAAACGCCAAATGAATGGCGTTATTGAAAACGTAGAGTCTACATCTCGCCTTAAAAATTAATGGAAATATAAGATGGTTGCTGAAAATCTCATACGCCGCGATAACGATTCCGATTACATCATCGCGTGGAAACTGAAATACGACTTTGAAACCGGTAAAATGAAAGACAACACCATGACCTACGGTGAAGCTAAAAAAAAATGCGAGGAGCTAAACGCTGGCAACCCTGATAAAACATTTTGGCCTGAAAAAGTTAAACCTGCACCAGAGTGGCATATTCTATACGAGTAAATCTTGGGTATAGGTTGTATCCATACAACTAAGGCGAAAGCCGTTCAATTTTCCACACATCGGAATCCGTTTTAGCATACCGCAATCTATCGTGTAAGCGATTCGGCCTACCCTGCCAAAATTCAAATTGCTCGGGTATCACACGGTACCCACCCCAATGCTCAGGACATGGAATTTCCTGTCCCTCAAATTGTGATTCTATTTTCTTATATTCTTCTTCTAGCACTACGTGGTTTTTAATTACCCGGCTTTGCTGAGAGGCAACAGCGCCTATCTGACTCCCTCTAGGTCGAGAATGAAAATATTTTACCGTTTCTTCTCGTGAAACTTTTTCTACTGCACCATTAACTCGCACTTGTCGATGCAACTTATCCCACCAAACATTAAGTGCTGCTTTATTAATACTCGCCAAATCATTTGCTTTATTACTTTGGTAATTAGTAAAAAACACAAAGCCTTGCTCATCAAATCCTTTTAACAGCACCATGCGTGATGAGATATCTCCATCTTTATTTACCGTAGCGACATTCATTGCATTTGGTTCAACAAAGTCTGCAGCTAATGCTTCATCCATCCAAAGCTGAAATTGTTTGAAAGGATCCTTATTGACATTATCTTCATCAAGGGTACGCATCTCATAGTTTTGACGCAAATCTTTAATGTTTATATCTTGGCTCATAATTTATCCAAGGACACACCCGTTCCTCCCAAACCACAATAGCCACCCGGATTCTTTGCTAAATATTGCTGATGATAATCTTCAGCATAATAAAACTCCGGCGCTTCTATAATTTCTGTTGTAATCACACCATGTCCTTTCACAGACAAAGCTTGCTGATATTCTTGTTTGCTTCGCTCTGCTATTTCTTTCTGCTCTTCGCTATAGGTATAAATACCAGAACGATATTGTGTCCCCATATCATTGCCCTGCTGCATACCTTGTGTAGGGTTATGTGATTCCCAAAACACTTTCAATAGATTCTCATAACTCATAAATTTTGGATTAAACACTACACGAACCATTTCATTATGGCCTGTTAATCCCGTACATACTTCTTCATAAGTGGCATTTGGAGTAAAGCCACCTGCATAGCCTACTGCAGTAGAGTACACACCTTTCAGTTCCCAAAACTTGCGTTCGGCTCCCCAAAAACAACCCATACCAAACATAGCCATTTCTAACCCTTCAGGGAATGGCGGCACGATTAAATTTTCATTTACGTAATGCAACTTGCTTACCTGCATGGCTTCTGTTCGGCCAGGCAACGCATTTTGCGGCGAAGGCATTAAGGTCTTTTTGTTTGCAAACAACATATTTCAATTCAATAGCTTAATTCATTTCTTATAAATTACTAAGGCTAGTTTACACCAACATGTCTACCAAATTTAAACCTATACGTTATTGATACTACCAAATACATTTTTATAGGGATTAATAAGGTAGGACAATTATGTTTTATTTAAATCGAAAAAGCATGCTGCCACATAAAATGTGTACAGGACTTTTCGCTATATTAATGGCACTACCTTTCACATCTCATGCCGATGAGACGGAAACTGACGAAACACGCGCTGATAAAGTATTCGAGTATTTCGATAAAGACGGTGATGGTGTGCTCAATAACAGCGAGAAAGCCACAGCTAAATGTGCGCACAATGTTGTTGATTATCACGATGATGGAAGTATCAACCGCGCCGAGTTCCGACGTGCCAGACGTGTGCACAATGCTGCAGACTACAATGATGATGGTGAAATAGGACCACGTGAAGCGAATCGTGCAAAACGTTTTCACGAAGCCGCGGATTACAATGACGATGGCAAAGTCTCACGTAAAGAATATAAACGGGCTGG
>CAJHXG010000163.1_pt1 | contig 10912 bp, 9 predicted proteins | sample 9198481 | NCBI WGS metagenome assembly CAJHXG01 (sample SAMEA7708348, study PRJEB35096) | sediment metagenome | biome: marine neritic benthic zone biome [ENVO:01000025]; feature: sediment [ENVO:00002007]; material: shallow marine sediment [ENVO:03000034] sea grass bed [ENVO_01000059] ... | reverse complement strand
CTTCGCTTTGTGCTATATGTGTGAAGCTGAATAGAGTGCAAATTAGAGCTAACTGAAATCGCAATGTCATGGAGTGATCCTTTAATAGTTTGCTATAAACGATTAGGTTTGAAAACTTTTTTGTAATTACAGTATTCGACTGGATATTAGTGTAAATGGTTCAACTAGAGTAATAAATGTAGTTAGAAGTCTTTTATTGTTATTGGGGTTTCAGCATACTGTCATTAAAAAATTGTGTCTACTTGGGGTATAAGCAACCATTTATTTCATAGCGGATATCCTTTTTATTTATATGCACTATAATCCTCAAAAAAACTTATTTGCTGGAGAAAAATTATGTTTAACCCGCTTAGCATTCCATTTGGATGTGTCATGTTATACAACGTTGTAAAACTTAAAGATGGAGTATCAGATGAGGATGTACAGCTTGCTTTAGGCGAAATGTGTAATATTGTAAAAAATAAATATGGTGATGATAAGGGTGGTTTTATTGGTGGTCAGGTCTATAAGTTTTCTGGTTTTGTATCTGATGAGGGTTCAATAGCTTCTAAGAAACAGACAGAGGACCATATTGCGATCGTTACCTATTGGCAATCGTTCGAGCAACACGAGAAATCACATGCGGATTCTGTATTTAAAGAAAAATTTGAAGCTTTAGGGGCATATGCAAGAGAAGCTTATGAAATAGGATATGAAATGCTATGGCAAGGTGAACCAGAATAGTGCAATTGCTATGCGCTAAGACTTAGTGTCGCCATTCTTACTTTGGCTTTTGACCTTCTTCTTTTGTGGTGATTTACGTTTTGTACGTTTTGGTCCTAGTGTGAACCAAAATTCTTTGTTGAGGGCGTGAAAATAATCTGCTTCTTCTATCAATAATTTTGAGGTTGTGCTGGATACAGCGGCAATTTCTACACGCACACCTTCAGCTTTAAGGTGGCGAACTAGTTCGATAAAATCAGAATCTCCTGACATAATGATAATGGTATCCACCTTACTGGCCACCTGTGTGGCTTTAATAGAAAGCGGTATGTCAGCACTTTTATGGCAAGGGCGTACCGAACCGTGGTAAAACTCATGCAAGCGCTCTTTAAGCTTTTGTGATATTTGCTTGCCTTCACGAAAGTATACGAGTCTGCTTAAGCCGCGATTATCTAGTAATCTAGGTATAAGGGTGTCGAAGTTGAGCATGGAGTTTTCGTCTCCAGTCTCACTGTGAATGCTGCGCTCAATGTTATTGCCGTCGATTAAGATAGCAACAGATTGACTAATAAGTACGCCTTCATTTTGAGGGGATGCCATTTTAGTATATTAGCCTTTATAAATTATTTTTGGTATGTGTTTTGAAGGAGTTCGATGTAAGTATTCATGGATGTTTTACGCTTAACAAAAGACCAGTTTTATAAAAGGTTGCACTCGCATATTGAAAAGGTCTATGGCAAAGATGAATCTGATGAAATCGTAGAGGACATATTAAATGTTTTTGCCGACTTGCAGCCTGCAATCGATGCTACAGATTCAGAGTATGCTTATAAAGTATGGGATGAGAAAGATGTTTATTTGATAACATACGGTAATTCTATTCTTTCTGATTCACACGCTCCACTTAAAGCTTTACTTCAGTTTTTGGCAAAATATCTGAAAGGTATTGTGAGTACTGTGCATATTCTGCCTTTCTTCCCATATAGCTCAGACGACGGTTTTGCGGTGATTGACTATAGGCAAGTGAACTCGGAGTTAGGGGAATGGAGTGATATTCAAAGTATTGCGCAACAGTTTGATCTAATGGCGGATCTGGTTATTAACCATATTTCATCTGAGAGCAAGTGGTTTCAGCAATTTAAAAATAATAAAAAGCCTGGTTGTGATTACTTTATAGAAGCAAATGAGGCAGATGATCTATCAAAGGTTGTACGTCCTCGGGCTAGTGATTTGCTACAAGTAGTAGACACGCAGCAAGGGAAAAAGAAGGTTTGGTGTACCTTTAGCGCAGATCAAGTCGATCTTGATTTCTCAAATTCAGATGTATTGCTCGAGTTCATTCAAATTCTTCGCTTCTATATGGAGCAAGGTGTGCGAACTATACGATTGGATGCAATTGCGTTTTTGTGGAAACAGCTGGGCACTATTTGCATTAATCTCCCACAGACACATGAGTTAGTTAAAGTTTTTCGTCTTATTATCGAGCGTTATTACCCGCGTGCTTTGTTTATCACGGAGACCAATGTCCCAAACATTGAGAACCTAAAGTATTTTGGCAACACAAATGAAGCACATATCATCTATAACTTCAGTTTGCCGCCGTTATTGTTGCACGCCATGTGGAAGGGTAGCTCAGATTATTTAGAGAGGTGGTCAATGAGTTTACCACCTGCACCGTTAGGTTGTACTTATTTAAATTTTACAGCTTCGCATGATGGTATAGGGTTGCGGCCTGCCGAGGGGATATTATCAAATGAAGAAATAGATGCTTTAGTTTTTGGGATGCAACGCTTTGGTGGTGAAGTTACCTCAAGAGCTATGAGTGATTCTGGCGAACGACCTTATGAAATAAATATAACTTGGCTGAGCGCCATGCAAGGTACCGTGGCTGGTGCTGATAGTTATCAGATTGATCGATTCTTGTGTTCGCAGATCGTAATGTTAGGGCTTGAAGGTATACCGGCATTTTATATCCATAGTTTATTAGCAGGTGAGAATGATTATGAAAAGTTTGCATCTACCCAGCATAAAAGATCGATTAATCGAGGGCAGTGGGATTTAAAAGAAGTTGATTCAGTTTTAAGTGATTACACCTCGAAATCTTGCAAGATATTTCATGAGTTAAGAAGACTAATTTTGATGAGATCAAAGCAGTCGGCTTTTCATCCTAATGCTACTCAATATACACTGCACTTAGGTGACTCAATTTTTGGCTTTTGGCGCCAAAGTATTAATCGCGATCAAAGTATATTTGCTATTCATAATGTCACCAATACAGAACAAGATTTATCTTTATCGAATATAAATCTAATATGTACGGATACTTGGATAGATCTTATCGCTTGGGATACTGTTGATTTATCTGATGGCATACTTACCTTAAAACCATATCAATGCTTATGGATAACAAATAAAGCTTAATTCTTATTTGTTGTCGTTTGCTACTGCTTTATGTAAATTCGAGTAGATATCTGGAATAGCACTTACAACGCGAGACCAAGTGGGCATAAAAGGTGTTTCCATCGGGTTTGTAAGATACATGTCACCAGCATCCATAATATTCTGTGCGAATAACTCAACCGTACTTTCTTCTTTATGTCGATCTACATGCAATTCATTTATCGCTGCATCATTGGAGTAATTATCGATTAAATCCAGTGCGCGTCTGTAGTACGCAGCTTTAATAGTGCGAAATTGTTCTAATGAAAGTGTAATACCTTGAGTCGCCAGTTTGCGGAAAATGTTTTTTGTTATATCGATACTCATCTTAGATAAGCCACCACTCTGATCATTCTCAGATAGAATTTGATGTTTATGATCATAGCAATCAGCAATATCAACTTGGCAAATACGCTGATTAGAGTATCTGCGATGCATTTCAGAAAGAATACCAATTTCAAGTCCCCAATCGCTAGGAATACGTAATGAGGTAACTACGTCTGCACGCATTGAAAACTCACCAGCTAGTACGTAGCGGAAGCTACCGAGAAAGTCTAAATAATCATGTGAGCCAAGAACTTGTTTAAGTGCAGTGAGAAGGGGTAGGACTAGCAAGCGTGATACACGACCAGAAAAGTGCTCATTATGTGCCCGGTAGTAATAACCTTTACAAAAAACATAATCGAAAGTTGGATGAATGACTGGATAGAGTAGTTTTGCAGGGATACTGCGATCGTAAGTAAGTACGTCGCAATCATGTAAAGCTACAGCTTTTGACTTTCCTGAAGCAAGAAAATAACCAAGACAATACCAGACATTACGACCCTTTCCTAATTGATCTGGTGCTAAACTATGCTCATTAATATCTTGGTCAATCTTTTTTAGACTAGGTCCGTCATTCCATAAGATGACGTGATGTTGGGGTAGCTTGCTAAAAAATTCTTGAGCGTGTTCAAATTCTTCTTTACTCGCAGCATCTAGGCCAATAATTATTTCTGTAATATAAGAGGCTTTAGATAACTGCTCAATTATATTTTCAAGTGCAGGTCCTTGAAGTTCTGAATATAAGCAGGGAAGGATGAGTGACATGGGACGTTTTTTGCTCCATTCTAGTAACTCTCTTTCTAAAGATTCTGTGCTGCGGTCTGTTAAGTTATGTAAGGTAGCAATAACGCCGTTTTGAAAAAAATCCGTCACTCAATTAACTCCTTAAGTAATGCTAGTAATCTGTCGTTCCAGCCTTGTGCGCCAGATTTTTCAGCGTAGACAAGAGTAGCATGATTATCAATGCACATTTTTGGTGCATGTGGGTTGGGTATGACGATGCCATGGTCTGCGGTTTGTAGCATTTCTAAATCATTAGGACTGTCACCTAATGCAATAGATATGAATTGCTTGTTCCAAAAATTTTCAAATTGTTTTATCAGTAATGCCATGGTGGTTGCTTTGTCATGTTTCCCCATAACATGATGAAAGCGACCGCCACTAATTAGTCTCAATTCATATTTCTCTAACTTTGTTGCAAAGTCTTGTAATTTTGTTTCTTCATCTAACCATAATAAGGGTTCTGTGCAGTCACGCTGGTTCGCATAAAGTGCTTGCTGTTGATTTAGTCCAGTGTGAGATATGAGCTCTTCTGTGCTCATGTTATTAAAGCTTTTAAAGATATATGAGCTTGATAGAGTATCTAGTATAAGACCGATATCTGCACGTGCTTTGCCAATAACGTTTTTTGTATAACTAGTTGTGTTTGCTTGCTGTTCTGAAAAGTAACTCTCAGGTATCGCTAGCAAACCACCATTTTCAGCAATAAATGGATGATAAATATTTGTTTGTTTACATAGATCTTTTATTTCTACTGCCGTTTTGCTGCTTGTGAAGATCAAGGGGATATTATGTTCGCGAATATAATTTAAACATGGTTCAGCCGCAGCATAACTATAGCTGTCATGATCTAGAAGGGTGCCATCAAGGTCCGTAAAGATAACGATCGGATTGGTCATTGCATTAAAGGAGCTAGTGGATCTAATCTAGAAAAGTATCAGGATTCAATAATTTTGTTGCTATCTAGATACTTCTTGGCAAGACCGAGAAGTTCAAGGCTATTATTCACTACACAATCGGGTTGATGTGGATGCTTTGTTGTGCCAGGGAAAATTTTATCAATCCAGTTTTGATCCCAGCCTGCACCGTTGTAGAAAATAGCAGTTACTTCCGCTTCTCTGGCTGAAATAATATCGGTAGTACTATCACCAACATACCATGCGTGGGTTCCTGGTTTGATGTCTAATTCTTCAAGTGTTTTTAAAATTAAATCTGGGTAAGGTTTGCGATGTTCTACATCGTCACCACATACCATTGCACTAAAGAAATGAGACCAATCATGACCATCTACACAGGTAATTTCTTTTTCCATAAATTCACGTTTTCTATTTGTGAGCACAGCAAGAATGATACCCATTGATTTAAGGTCATGCAGCACATGTTCAAACCTTGGTTCAAGGGAGGTTACTTTGCCAAAATGATTGCGATAAGCAAAATCAAAAGCTTTATGAGCTGCTTTCTTAGCTTCTTTATTCGTGCCAAATAAGATTTCAAAAATGTCTGTTCTTGATATTTTACGTGCTTCTTTAATTTTTGGGTGTAGCTTGCGTTGATCTTTTACATATTTTACAAGTTTTGCATCATCTACTGTTTTACTATTTTCGATATCAATTAAATACTCGTAAAGCCCAAGCTCTTCAAGTTTTGGTAATACATCATCAACAGCTAAGTACATTGCATCATGTGTATCGACTAGGGTTGCATGCCAATCAAATATAATTGTTTTAGGTGCAGCGTAAGGTACATCGAGAATGCTCATTCGATATTATTGTGTTATTTCTTTATGCAAGTGTGTATCAATATGCCTGCAGAATAAAACAATATTATTAACAGCCCTAGTGCTTCACGCGTTTGTTCAATATAGGGTTTATCGTCGCTCATGGCGAAAAAATTTCTGTATAAGTATTGGATTCTAAGAAATTTATTATTCCTGGAGCAACACCAATCAGCATATAACTAGCTAGTAGAGTAGTTACTAATGCCCACGCAACCGAACAAGTTAGACATATTTGTTTATAAGTTATCAGTGCAAGCAGAGCAGTTACAAGATAGATAGAAATCCAAATAGGAGCATCGATATCATTCCATTGCAAAGCTGCAAAAAAGAGCATCAGGAAAAAAAATGTAAGATGAAAATATTTCATCAAATTGTATAGAGAGAGTTACAGAATTCTTCTTAGTAATTAGCACTAAGATAAGTGGGCTCACCAGCTGCGAGGTTTTCCAATATCAACGTGGATGAAGTTGCTTTTAGCATAATAGCCTACGCCGCCAACATTTAGAGAAATGGCTGCATCACGTAAGTGTGTAAGCTCTACGTCAGGTAGACGGATATCAATGGCTTTGCCTTGCATATGCAAGCTTCTTTTAGCCACACCGTTACCTTGATTGCGTAATTTTTCATTAGTATGAGGAGATCGATACCCGGAGATTATGTGAAAAGGGGCTTTTGAATCTGTGGTTTCATGCAGAATATGTAGTAAATCGATTAGGCTCGCATCGATTTCATAAACTTCATTCGCTCGATGGTCGCGAAGAATATGATTAATTTCATTCAAGCCGCTAGGGTCATACTCGCCATTGGCCCAGTAGCAACAGCGCAAAGTTTCATCTGTGTGCAAATTGATAAACTCTAAAGTTCTTTCTGAGGATCTCACAGTACTTGCATGAATTATTTGAGGAAAAGTGCTTGATGCAGCTACTGCCGCTGAACACTTTAAGAAGGAACGACGAATTTTACATATAGAGCCTGAGGGCTCAGTAGATCGAGTCACTAACTAGCCTTGTATTGAGTTCTTAACGCTTTATTGCGCGGTATTATACAAGCTGCTGGCGATATGGCTATCTCGTTTGTAGATATCTGGTCGAAAATTAATGACGCCTTGCTCATCTGCCCAGGCAGTCATATAGGTTATATGTATAGGAATAGGCTTATCTAGTCTAATGATTTTTGTTTTTGTACGATTTGCAAAGTAGTGCAGATCTTCATTAGTCCAAGTTTCACTATTGGATAAAAGTACTTCTGTCAATTCAAAAGGGTTTTCTACTCGTACACAACCGTGGCTAAATGCTCGTGAACTTCGAGCAAACAAGCTGCGAGAAGGTGTGTCGTGCAGATATACTTTGTGTTTATTGGGGAATAGAAATTTAATGCGACCCAGGGCATTTTTCTTGCCTGGATCTTGTCTGATTCGCAATGGCGCATTCTCTGTATCGATAGTGGTCCAATCTACAAATTCAGGGTCAACAAAATAATTTTGATTATTTAGACGTGAAATAATTTTCATGTCATTTTCATATAGATATTCCGGATCTTCTCGAAGTTTTGGAATGATTTCGTTTTTGGTAATTGAAGTGGGTACATTCCAATATGGGTTTAATACGAATTCAGTTATCTCAGAAGTTAAAACCGGTGTTTTATGTTTTTTCTTTCCTACTACTACCCGTGTTTGGTAAATCGTTTTGCCGTTCTCGATTACGTATAACTTATACTCTGGTACGTTTACTAAAATATAGCGATTATTACCAAGTTCCGAGATTTGTTTTGCTCGCTCAAGATTCACTTCTAATTGAAGCGCTCGTTGTTTGGATGACTTATTAATTTCTCGTACTGTTTTTCGTCCTAGAACACCATCTGCTTCTAGTCCATGTCGGTATTGAAAATCACTAATGGCTAAAGCAAGTGTTTCATCAAATACTTCGCTAGATAAATCTATGTTTTTATAATCACCTAATTCAAATAATCTATTTCTTGTTTTAATGATTTCAGGAGATGCATCACCGATAGTAAGAGACTTCTTTTGTAAAATAATTGGTTCAAAGTCATCACTCAAACTACGATACTTTTCTAAAGCGTTGAGTAACCTGGTATAAGGGTCTTGATTTATAAGTGGTGTCTCGGCAATACTTTGAATGGCCTCTGGTTCAATTTCATTGTGTTGAACATCAGTTAAAAATGAATCGTTTGCAAACAAATCATATTCAACTGAAAGGCCATAAGCTGCAGGATTATGATTGATATGGCTAGCAAGCTTTACATATGCATGTGTAAAAGTAATGTCTGACTTACCTAAAATTGTTGGATCGTTAATAGTAGTCTCTAGGAAATATTTAATAATTTCCAGATCATAATCTGAAGGGTTTAAGCCAAACTTGCGAGCGTTTTGGATTGCGTTTAATAAGTCATGCGCTTTACTATTGTATTGTGCGCCATCACTCCATATAAGATTGTATTCTCTTGATTCATAAAGTTTGGACACTTCGTTAATTAAAGGTAATGAAGAGTTGTTTAAAACAGATTTAAGTTCAATTTTTAATGGACTGTTTAGAGCACTCTCATTTTCGGGCTGCGAGGCATTATTAGCGAAGGTAACTGAAGAGCTGACCACAAATACTAAAAGCGCAAAAAAACATACTCGGTGAAACCTACCGATGCCTTTTTGTAATACATTAAATGCTTTAATAACAAGCATATCGCCTCTCTCCTTGGGTCGGATTCAACATCCATATGAATACACACACTTATTTTATGGCATAAGTTAATATGCTTCTTTGTTCTATATCACTACTATGGTGAAAATTTGTTAAAAATTAATTGACCTCCTTCTAATATTTCAATGACAGATCCAATTACTTCAATCAGCCATACTTTTATTAGTAAGTTATTTAATTAATCCATGTTTATTAGCATAAAACTGCATACTCTAGATATAAGACCTAGAAATCATTGAAAAACTGACCTTAAATGATTTGTAAACATGCATCTCATGCTATAACCATCTCTTTTCTGGTGTTATATTTGCGCCAACCAAAAGTTAAAGAAAATACAAACTAATGAATATACAGATCTATAACACGCTGTCGCGTAAAAAAGAAGAATTCATTCCTGAGGATCCTAAGCGCGTAACAATGTATGTGTGTGGACCAACGGTTTACAGTCATCCACATATTGGTAATGCAAGACCAGCCGTAGTTTTCGATACATTCTTTAGAGTCCTTCAGCATGAATTTTCTAATGTTGTTTATACAAGAAATATTACCGACGTAGATGACAAGATCAATGCATCTGCGCTAGCGGAAAATACTACTATCGATGCCATCAGTAAGCGTTTTACTGAGGTATACCATCAAGATATGGGTGAGCTTGGTGTTTTGCCACCTACCATAGAACCACGTGTAACTGAACACATGCCACAAATCATCGACATGATTCAGCGCTTAATTAAAAGTGGCAATGCTTATGAGGCAGAAGGACATGTGCTTTTTCATGTGCCGTCTTATTCTGAATATGGAAAATTATCTGGACGTAACCAAAAAGAAATGCTTGCCGGTGCACGCGTGGAAGTGGCGCCCTTTAAAAAAGATCCATCTGACTTTGTGTTGTGGAAGCCCTCAAATAAAGATCAGCCTGCCTGGGATAGTCCATGGGGCGGCGGCAGACCCGGTTGGCACATTGAATGTTCCGCTATGATTGAAAAACATTTAGGTGAAACCATCGATGTGCATGGTGGAGGACAAGACTTGGTTTTTCCTCATCATGAAAATGAAAGAGCACAAACAACTTGTGTGCATGGAGGAAAACTATTCAGCCACTACTGGATGCACAACGGATTTGTAAATGTCGATCAAGAAAAAATGTCTAAATCGATAGGTAATGTTCTATTGGTAAAAGATCTGTTAGAACAGGCGCCAGGGGAAGCTATTCGTGTAACTTTATTAAGTACGCATTATAGAAGCCCATTAGATTGGACCGATGACGCACTTGAACAATCATCAAGAAATCTGGATAAACTTTATGGAACTTTGCAAGATTTACAAGATATAGAAGTTGAAGTTTCTACAAAAGATGTGCCGACTGAATTTTTGCAAGCACTAAAAGACGATTTAAATACACCTGCAGCATTTGCTGAATTGCATAAGTTAGCCAAACAAGTCAATTCCAAAAAAGATCCAGCGTCGAAAAAGAACATTAAAAAACAAATTATGGCTGCTGGAAATATGCTTGGTATCTTACAACAAGAGCCAAGTAGATGGTTTCGTGGTATAGATGATCTTGATGAGTCAGAAATACAGAACCTATTAGATTCAAGGGCAAAGGCCAAAAAAGACAAGAATTTTGAATTAGCAGATGGTATACGCGACAAATTAACGGCAATGAAAATCCAAATTCATGACCATCCAGATGGAACTTCGAGCTGGAGAAAACTCTAAGAATTATTGCGATAAGTGGAGTGAGATTGTGACTGATATAAGTGTTGATAAAGCTAGATTAAAAAAAGGTTTCAGCAGCAAGCAAGTATTTTTAATTGTATTGTTGACATTATTAGTTGCAGTAGTATTGACTTATTTTGTATTGCAACGTTATGTGTTCGCAAAAGAATTCAAACCTGTTCATTTGTCTCAAAATGAAACCATAATATTAAATGAAAAATTACAAGCTCTTGGTTTTCAGCCTGACACAACTGTGGCCAGTAACGAACCTACAAAGAAGAAAGGGTTACGGGGAACCGGCACACAAGATAAAGGAAATGAAAATCAAGCTCAAAATCGCGATGAACTAGAGTTAACGCCAGAACCTTATAAGGAAGATGCCAGTAAACGCGAAATAAATTTCAGCGAAAAAGAGCTGAATGCGATGCTAGCGAATAACACGGATATGGCAAAGCGT
>CAJHXG010000015.1_pt1 | contig 11459 bp, 10 predicted proteins | sample 9198481 | NCBI WGS metagenome assembly CAJHXG01 (sample SAMEA7708348, study PRJEB35096) | sediment metagenome | biome: marine neritic benthic zone biome [ENVO:01000025]; feature: sediment [ENVO:00002007]; material: shallow marine sediment [ENVO:03000034] sea grass bed [ENVO_01000059] ... | reverse complement strand
CGTGAACGTGGCATGTCTGCCATGCAAGCTGCTTTAGAAGGTACACAGCAAGTATGGCCTGCCTTGCTTGCGTCTACCCTCACTACGGTGGCAATTTTTTTACCAATCATTTTTTTAAAAGATCAAAGTGGACAATTATTTTCTGATCTTGCAATTGCAATCTCAGCAGCGATCGCAACTTCATTAATTGTTGCATGTATTGTGATACCCACAGCAATGTACAAGTTCACTGCTAACATAGACCTAGTAGATCTACACACCTCATGGTGGGATCGAGCAACTGCATTCATTATGAATGCAACCAAAACACCCACTCTACGCGCACTATGGATTTTTGGTTTGATTGGTGTTTCGGCAATAACCACATATATTGCTTTTCCTAAAACGGATTACTTACCTACAGGTAATCGGAACTTAGTATTTGGCATTGTGATTCCTCCTCCAGGCGTAAACATTGACCACATTGAAAAAGAAATGGGTGATGTGATTGCTAAACGCATGCAACCTTATATTGATGGCACTAAAGAACCCCAAATTAAGCACTATTTCTTCGTTGCCAGTGCAGGCTCAATATTTTTAGGTGCACGCGCTGCAAATCCTAGCAAAGAACAAGTCGACCAAACTTTAAAAGTTGTGCAAAGTGCCGTCTCGGGTTTTCCAGACACTTTTGCGATTGTACAAAAAGCCTCCTTATTTAGCGGTGTCGGAGGACGCACAGAAGTTGATATCAACATTCAAGGTAATGACATTGATAGCTTGCTACGTACCGCACAAATTGGTTTTGTTAAAATACCAGCAGTATTTAATGGTGCGCGTGCGCGACCACGCCCAGGCTTGCAATTAGCCGACCCAGAATTACAAATGAATCCAAAAGAAGATCGTTTAGTGGAGGCTGGCTGGGATCGTTCTACTATGGCGAATGTAACCAGGCTGTTAGGACAAGGTTTGTTTGTTGGCGAATACTTTAATGGTGAAGAAAAACTCGACATCATCGCTCGCGTACAACCTTGGCATACTCCAGAAGAACTTGCAGCTATTCCTCTGTACACACCACTAAGCGGAGTGTTACCAGTTGGTGAACTGGTAGATATTAAACGCACTGCAGGACCAGATACCATTCGACGCTTAGATCGACGCAGAACAATTACACTGGAATTACGACCTCCACAAGACATGCCTTTAGAAGTAGCGCTAACAAAAATTCAAGAAGAAATTATTCCACTTATGGAAAATGAACTTCCGGAAGATGGCGAAATTCGTCTTAGTGGTTCTGCTGATAATTTAAAAACTGCGATCAAAAGTTTTATAGGTAGTTTTATTTTAGCTGTAACTATATTGTATTTATTAATAAGTGCTTTATTTCGCTCTTTTATAGATAGCCTACTGGTAATTCTTGCCTTACCTCTTGCAACCGTAGGTGGCGTCTTGATGTTACGTTTTCTTGGTCTACCGGCTGACTTACTTACCATGCTAGGTTTTATTATTTTATTGGGATTAGTAGTAAACAATGCTATCTTGCTGGTCCATCAGGCACGGATTGCAGAGCGTGAAGGTAAATCTCGTCGCGATGCTGTGCGAGAATCCGTACGTGTTCGTTTACGACCAATACTTATGAGCACATTAACCAGCATTTTTGGAATGTTGCCATTATTACTAATGCCCGGAGCTGGTACAGAACTTTATAAAGGCTTAGCAGGTGTAATTGTCGGTGGAATGTTTGTGAGCACTGTATTTACACTGATTTTATTACCCAGTCTGCTACAGCTCGCTTATCCTTTTGGAAACACAAGAATAGAAACTCAATCTTCAATATAAAAGTCTTTATTTTGATTAAACATATCTTCTTTTTTACTCTTTTAGTTTCGGCAAGCTTGGCGTTTGTTTTTTTACTCAAGCCCTTTTTTGAACCCATACTATGGGCAGTTACTTTTGCAGTATTATTTTCACCTTTGCATAAATTTATTTTAAAGAAATTCAAGGACAAACATTCTCTCAGTGCATTTATTACTTTATTATTAATATTATTTACAGTAGTTGTACCCGCCACGACACTCTCTATTGCTGTTGTCAACGAAGGAACAGATTTGTATAGCGATATACGTGATGGTGTATATGATTTCTCTAAACCAATCGCTTGGATTCAAAAAAGCCTACCTATCGTCAGCGAATCATTGAGCAAAGTAGGAATAGATTTTGAGAAACTCAAAGAAGGATTTTCTGAAACTGCGTTAAATTCAAGTCAATGGGTAGCCACAAACTTATTAAACATTGGACAAAATGCTTTAACCTTTACTGTGCTATTTTTATTAATGCTTTATCTATTATATTTTTTCTTAAGAGATGGACATAAAATTGTTGAGCTCATAATTCGTATTTTACCTATAGGCGATGATGCCGAGCGTCATCTGATATCAAAATTTGCTGAAGTAACTCGCGCTACGATTAAAGGCACACTCGTTGTAGGTATCATTCAGGGCACTCTAGGTGGCATTATGTTTGCCTTACTAGGAATTGAATCTGCAGTATTTTGGGGGGTTGTGATGATTGGTTTATCGATACTTCCGGCTGTAGGTTCAGCATTAATTTGGGGACCAGCAGCAATCATCTTTCTTGCCAACGGAGAGTGGGTTAAAGCAACTATTTTATTTATAGTTGGCGCGCTTATCATCGGTATGATCGACAATGTATTGCGACCAATACTTGTTGGTCGAGATACGAAAATGCCTGACTATTTAATTCTGCTCAGCACTTTAGGCGGCTTGGGACTATTTGGCTTATCAGGCTTTGTAATTGGTCCGGTCATAGCTGCTTTCTTCTTGGCAATCTGGGTTATGTTTGAAACGGAATATCATCCTGATTCAATTAAATAAATTTATTTATTTTTTTGGGCTTGATTCACACCCATATTAAACAACGCAGAACCCGAAAGATTCATACCTCCATCACAGACAATTTGTGAGCCAGTAATGTAAGCCGCCATTGGCGAAGATAAAAATACTGCTACTTGCCCAATCTCCTTTGGTAGCCCTAAACGTTTTAGCGGTATCGATTGCAACAACATATGTTTTTGTTTTTCATCCGTAAGCCGCTTCACACCTTCAGTACCCTCAATTGGTCCAGGCACTACCGTATTCACGCGAATACCGTATTGGCCCCACTCTAAAGCCAGATTTTTTGCTAAATTTTCTATACCCGCCTTAGCAGCACCAGCATGAGCTTGATGGGAATAAGGCATGTATGCCTGACCTGCTGAAACCATTAAGACACAGCCTTGAGTTTCTTTTAACTGCTCAAAAGCAGCCCGTGTAGCATTAAAGGTGCCAATTAAATCTATATCCACTACCGTACGGAAAGCATTAGCGCTCATTTCATTAGCCGGACATAAAAAGTTACCTGCAGCACCACAAACCAAATCTGAAATTGGTCCTAATGCAACGTGTATTTCATCACAAGCATCTTGCAAAGCCTCATAATCACGCACATCAGCAACCACCGCATGGATTTTAGCGCCTAATGCTTCTAATTCGCCTTTTGCCTGATCAAGTCTTTCTTCAGTACGACCACAAATAGCCACTTTTGCACCTACCGCAGCATAGCTTTTTGCGATACCTAAATTGATACCACTACCTCCGCCTGTGACAAATACAGTGCGGTCTTTAAATACTTCAGGTGGAAAGTATTCGGAAATTTTCATTTATGATTTCATATATTTTTATCAAGGAAATGCTAAGACTGGTATTGTTGATACAGACACCAGCACATTTATCTTGAAGTAAGCTTAATCTCAATTCTTCTATTTTTAGTATAAGCTTCTTCTGTTGGTTCATCATCTAAAGGATGAAATTCACCAAAACCTGTTGCCGCAAGTCGTTTTGCAGGTACATCTTGAGCAACCATATATCTTACAATTGCCAATGCACGTGCTGTCGACAGCTCCCAGTTAGAAGGATATTCTTTTGTATTAATAGACCTTTTATCTGTATGTCCATCGATACGAACAATCCATTCAATATCCTCTGGAATACTTGAAGCTACACTGTTAAGTGTTTCGGATAGTTTCTTTACCTGTGCTTTACCTTTTTCACCTAAATCAGCAGAACCGCTTTCAAATAACAACTCAGATTGCAGTACAAAGCGATCACCCACTATTTGAATATTAGGATTCTCTCCTAGCACTTCACGTAATCGACCAAAGAAATCGGAACGATAGCGTGCTAGTTCTTGCGCTTTTTCAGCCAAGGCTACATTTAAACGCTCAGCAAGACTTTCAATACTTGCGGTTTCTACATCTAATTCAAGACCTAGAGCTTTAGACACCGTGCCTAATTGCTCGCGCAACGCTTTTACCTGTCGATTAAGGATTTCAATTTGGGCAAGCGATTTTGCAGAGACTTCTTTCTCAGCACGTAAGGTTGCGTCATTTTCATGTAACTTAGTTACAAAATTTGCCATATCCTTTTCTAACTGGTCGCGCATCTCCATGAGCATATCTACATCTGCTTGAAGTAGTTCATTTTTCCTGCTCTTTGAAGACAACTGTGCTCTTAATTCTCCAACCGTTTCTTGAAGATCCGCACTAGTCGTTTTCTCAAGAGCAAGGAGATCTGCAAGCTTTACAACTTGTCTATCAAGTTTTATGAGTGTTTTTTCCTTACCGCTTAATGCATCAGATAAATAAAATTGCCCAATCGAAAAAATTAACAGTAGAAATATAATTACCATCAATAATGCTGCTAAAGCATCAACAAATCCTGGCCAAATATTTACCGCGCGCCTTGAAGAGTTTGCATAACGCATAGCTACTTGGATTGCTGTTGATTAGCTAAGGATGCGCCTATGGTACGTGTAAGAATCCGCAGTTCTTTTCTCAGTTCTTCGGAAAATGGTTGCTGATCACGCTGCAAATACTCGGCAACCTCCGCTAACTGTTGGGTAAGATTGAGTAAATGAGAGTCTAATCTTGTACGGTCACTGTTTTGCTTACTCAACTCTCTTTGTAAGCTATTAATTCCATCAGCTGTTTGCTCAAGTAAAGCTTGCACATATACAGGCACAGGAGTTTCTCCATCTCCTGGTAAAGCCCCAGATGACAAATAAGTTATGCCAGAAAGCCACTCTTCTAGTTCATTGAAAAACCTTCTTTGCGCGTGTCCTGCCTGTAGATCGAGGAAACCAAGAATCAACGAACCCGCTAAACCAAACAGTGAAGAACTAAACGCGATGCCCATACCAGATAGTGGTTGCTGCAAACCAATTTTCAGATTTTCAAATATAAATAGGCTGTCCTCTCCATCTCCAGACATGCCTTTAATCACATCACTGACCGAACTTATAGTTGCCAACAAACCCCAAAAGGTCCCCAGTAAGCCTAAAAATATCAGCAGGCCTATCAGATAACGTGAAATATCACGGGACTCATCCAATCTATTTGCAATACTGTCAAGTATGGAACGCATTGACATTGTAGAAAGTGTTAGCCGATCTCTACCTTTCTTCGACAACATTCGCGCCATCGGCGCAAGTAATGGTGTAATTACTTGTGATCTTTTTACTTCAGCTGTATTACGAAAATTCTCGATCCATGAGATTTCTTTGTACAGCTTAAGTACTTGTTGAACGTTATGCACAATTCCAACAACTAAAACCAAAGCAATTAAAGTGTTAAACCAGGGATTGGTTTTAAATGCAAATATCACTGGATCGTAGACAAATGTAATTGCGATAGCTGCAGCAAATACAAATGCCACCATCCACATTAATGTATTGTAAGGTCTAGTCATAGTTTTTATAGTATTAGAATAATTATAAGGATCGGTATAAAAATATTTAATAATTTTACTACATGTAAAACTATAAAATTATAAAATTATAAAATTATAGGTAAGTTTACAGGACTACAAAATCTTGCTCATATTTGTTAAACAGCTATTTACAAATGAAATTAGTTTGGCGTTACTACAATATTTTTCTTTTTTATCCAGTGTGAAATGCCGTGTTTAACATTATACACTTCTTTATATCCAACCACGTTTGTTAAATACTTAGCCAGCTGCTTGCTGCGTCCACCAGAATGACAGATTAAAATCACTGGCTCATCTTTATTTGCGACTTGAGCTACTTCGGCAAGCCAGGCGTTTAAATCATATTTACCTTGTTCATCATAGAACCTAATTAAATGACTTCCTTCTAACACTCCTGTCTTCTTCCATTCTGATGTAGTCCTCACATCTATCACAGCAATGCCTTGTTGCATATGTTGTTTGAGCTCATGGCTCTCAATATTTTGAAGTTCGTTCGCATAAGCAATATCTGCGATACATAAAAAAATACAAATAAATAAATATTTAGTTACTAAACTTTTCATATAACTTATTTCCTATTTGCCGAAATTAAGTCGTATGCTTTTTGAATTTCTTGAGTTTTATTAGTCGCAATCTCAATCATCTCCTCAGGCAAACCTTTAGAAATTAATTTGTCTGGATGATTTTGGCTCATCAGCCTACGATATGCTTTTTTCACTTCTGAATCGCTTGCTGATTCACTAACACCAATTATTTTATACGCATCTTCAAGTGCAGAAGTAGATGTAACATAAGAATCATTTGTACCGTAAGACTTACGACTACGCTTACTGGCAAATATCATAGACTCCAATTGAGCTAGCAAAACTCCTGGATAGCCTAAAACACCACAAATATGTTGTAGAATTTGCTCTTCTTTGATGTTTTTAATTCCATCTGCGTAAGCAGCTTGCAATTGAATCTCAACAAACATCTGTAATAAAGCAATTTTACGCCCACATTTCTGGCGAAAATCCTGCAGCACTTCATCTAAATTATAATCTTCTTGCTTGCCTTGATTGAAATATTCAATTGCAGATATGCGTTGCTCTTTACTTAAACGCATCTGCTGCATAACTTGTTCAGCAAGCTGAATTTCTTCAGGTGAAACACGCCCGTCCGACTTTGAAATATGCCCCATTACCGAGAACGTTGCTGCAAAAAATGCAGCTTGGGTTTGTTCTTGTGAACTACGATCAAATCCAATTCCAGCGAACTTTCCTGACGACCTAGTCCGATCCAACAGATAATGCCCCAGAAACAAACCAATTATGCCGCCCATCACATCACCTAGAGCAAAACCTAAAGCGCCACCGAGTAATTTACCCCACCAGTTCATATAAATAGTTTCAATCTAGTATTTTTTAAGTTTATTATTTTTTTTAACTTATTGCGCAAGTGCGGAACCCTGCAAATACATCATTACGATCAGGTCCATAGTAATTACGTAACGTATTACGCAACATACGACTACGTGTCGTCCAAGCACCGCCACGTAATACTTTTGTCTGCTCAAATAACGGCCTTGAATATTCGCTGTACCAGTCTGGAGAAAAGCCCGGATAAGGTTTAAATGTAGATGAAGTCCATTCCCATACATTACCAAACATTTGCCTACAACCAAAAGCATTGTCGCTTTTAGGAAAAGCGGCAACGTTAACTGTGCCTAAATTTGTACAATCTAAATTTGCATCTATTCCATCTGGATTGATAATTTTTTCATAATGATTATCTTTCGCCACATTAGGATTAGATGCAGCCGCGAATTCCCATTCTGCTTCGGTTGGTAAACGTCGATTAGACCATTTACAAAAGGCTACTGCCTCATACCAACTTACATGCATTACAGCATGACTTGGCCTAAGAGATTCCCATACATCAAAAGTCTTTACATACCAATTATCATTGGAATCTTTTTTCCAATATACAGGATGTTGGAGGTTTTTTATTTTACGCCAGCGCCAGGCCTCATCGCTCCAATATTTTTCTTTTTTATAACCATCATCCTCTACAAATTCCAGATACTGCTCGTTACTCACTGCAAACTTAGCTATTTTAAAAGGTGCAACCTTAACTGCATGCGCCCATTTTTCATTATCAAAAATAAACTCATTCTTACGTTCAGCACCTAGCATAAATGATCCACCAGGAATGCTTATATCTTCATTTCTATTTACTGTATGATCGCTATTCAAACTAGAATAATTTCTACTTTTGATAAAATTAGGTTTTGGATACGATAAGGTTTGACGTGTGTATATAAATGCTTCGTTATGCATATCTTCATGAAAAAGCGCTAACAGATAGAAATATTTTGCATAATCATCTAGTTCAATATTTCTAAGCAACTCAAGCTCGTATTGCAACACGCTACTCATATACTCAAATGTGTTAGCTAAACTAGGTAAAGGTAAATCCCAACGATCTTCATGCTGAATATTTATTGAATCAAACAACTCATCGGCTTTTTCATTAACGGCTGCTTGGCCTCCAAGATGACGCAACACCCAGGTTTCATGAAAATATGCGGCGTGCGCAATTTCCCATTTCAGAGGGTTTACAGTGGGCAAAACCTTACCCATCATTTCTTCGTCATTAAGCCCCTCAACCAGGGCTAAGGTTCTAGAACGTACATCAAGCAATGCTTTAGAAATATTATCTACTGTGGCAGTTTGGTAATTCACTATAAATATAGATAGGAATGAATGAAAATTATTCTCTAACCATACAATAGCGGTATGATATTTACACGCATGAAGATCATTCTTATAACTCCTGCATTACCGAGTTCGCGTGCTGGAAATCGCGTTACCGCAGCCCGTTGGCAAAGCATATTGACAGAGCTAGGCTACAAAGTAACAGTGAAAACCAGCAGTGATGATATAACTCAAATTAGCAAAAAATATGACGCCATGCTTGCTTTACATGCATGGCGAAGTGCTACTGCTATTAATTATTTCAAACAGCACTTTCCGCAAAAGCCGCTTATCGTCGCACTCACAGGTACAGACTTATATAAGTTCATAAAAAGCCATCCTAAACCTACACTACGTTCAATCAAACAAGCAGATGCTTTAATTACACTGCATGACCTTGCCTATATAGCGATACCAAAATCTGCGCATAAAAAAGTCCACGTAATCTATCAGTCTGCTGATTTCATTCAACGCAAAATAACTAAAAACAAACGCAATTTTGATATTTGTGTAATAGGTCATTTAAGAGAAGAAAAAGATCCTTTGCGTACTGCTTATGCAGTGCGAAAACTACCCGATGATTCACGCATTAGAGTTTTGCATTTTGGTAAAGCGCATACATCCTCTTGGGCAAAACGCGCCAAAAAAGAAATGCAAATTAACTCTCGCTATACATGGCACGAAGAAGTGCCACACTGGAAAATAAATAAATTATATGCAAATGCTAACTTAATGGTGTTGAGCTCAAAAATGGAAGGCGGGGCAAATGTAATTTCAGAAAGCTGTGCAGCCGGACTACCGGTAATTGCATCAAATATAGATGGCTCAATAGGTTTGCTTGGGGAAAACTATCCAGGTTATTACCCATATGGCGACACAAAATCACTACGTGACCTACTAATAAAAGCAGAAACAAATAAATTATATTTAGATAAGCTTACACAAGCCTGTCGAGCCAAAGCAAGTTTATTTGCTTATAAAAACGAGAAAAGTAATTTGAAAAAATTATTTAATAGTTTTTAATAAATATATTAAATATCAAATTTCTTTTGTATATATGATCACTTAATTGCATACATATATGTCAAAAAAATAGCATTCGAGCACAAATTGACCTTATATCAATTCAATTGATTTGAAACATAATGAAGTTTTAATTGTATCTGTTTGCAACTAGTCGTAGTGTATTCCTTGTAGGTGTTTTATAAGTTGTTTAAAGTCGCAGGCTGTTAAACAACAAATGTAGATCGACCTAGCGTAACTTAATATCAATGCCTTGAAAAAAGTAGAACCCTACTCAACGAGGCAAATTAACATCAACACGCAAGGCTTGGCACACAAAACACCACAATAAAATAAGCCTGCAATGAAAGCCCGCCTCACACAAAATCCGCGGGCTTTCTTTATTTTAGTTAATGAATTTTATTGCAGACTTAATTGCTTATCGTGTAACTTGCTAAGTGTAAGTAAGCCCAAAATAGCACCTAATAATGCTAGTCCCATATCAGACTGTGTGTCCCATACATAACCTTGTGTAGCTAAAAATGCTTCAGCATCTTCCCCTACTGCGATTGCAGCCCACCACTCTATGAGCTCATAAAAGGCACTAAAAGCTAAGCAAAAACAAACTATGAAAAAAAACTGCCAAAAAGGCCGTGGAATAATGTTTTTACGTATAATGATTTCTCTAGCAATTAAAGCTGGCACGAAACCTTGTACTAGATGCCCAACTTTATCGTAATTGTTTCGTGCAAATCCAAATACATCTTTAAAGTAATCAAATAACGGTACTTCTGCATAGGTATAGTGGCCTCCCACCATAAGTATGACTGAATGTATAAGTATTAGAATGTAAACCAATGAAGTGAGACGAAAACTGTTATAGGTAATAAGCATTATAAGCAAACCAATCAATGCGGGCGACACTTCCAGAAACCAGATTAGTTGATCTTTAGGATTTATACCTGACCAAATTAATACTAAAAAAAATATTGCTAGCCAAGAATATTTAATTTTGTATACCTATTAGTTTATTTAGATTTTACTCAAACCACATTCTTGGGTTTGCCTTAATTTTTTTCAAATCTTCTGGCGTACCCATGTCTATAATTTCTGCATCATGAATAAATACATGATCAAATTTTATTCCGTCTTTAAAAGCTAATTGAAAAACAGTGCCTACATGGCATTCTGTACGTTTATTTGTTTCATATTCTACTAATAAGTCCTTTAAACAATGGTGCATATAGTCGCTAAAGCTTGGAGTCCATACCGCCAAAGCCCATGTCCACTTTAAAGTTGTACTATTTGGTTTAATATCTAAATCACGAATCTTCTCGTCAACATCAAACACAACCATGTCCATCTTCTTGGGTGTGCCCGTTTTTATCAAGGCTAGCACGACTTCAGCTTCTGTTTCCTGCTGTTTTTGCATTATCGCTTTAAGTGCTGATTTGGGTTTAATCAAAATATCAGGAAACCCTAACGCAACATGATATTTGTCCTTAACTAAACTATATGCCTTATCTAATGTATACGGTGGTCCAAATGTATCTTCACAGTAAATATAGTCAAGATTAACTCCATATTCTTTTCCAGTTGATAACTTTTTTTCGATATCATTTTTATTTTTCTTTGTAATTACACAGACATTAGAAATACCTGATTGAGAAAATGTATCCAACAAACATTTACAAACTGGGTGTGAAATTATTTTTCCATTCTCACTTTCAAAAGTAAAAGGATAAATTTCTTTACTTCCTGAAACCATTTTTAATCTAGACCCATGCCCAGCAGCGGGAATAAGGCCAATATACTTTTCACTGATGCTTTTCAATTTCTTGCATATTTAATTAATAATTTATGAATATAGATTCTAATGAGTCACTTTCTTTCTGCACTGTACCAACCACACATGCATGCT
>CAJHXG010000002.1_pt1 | contig 11502 bp, 11 predicted proteins | sample 9198481 | NCBI WGS metagenome assembly CAJHXG01 (sample SAMEA7708348, study PRJEB35096) | sediment metagenome | biome: marine neritic benthic zone biome [ENVO:01000025]; feature: sediment [ENVO:00002007]; material: shallow marine sediment [ENVO:03000034] sea grass bed [ENVO_01000059] ... | reverse complement strand
GCTGAATTACGTGCTCACACAAGCTACTTCTAGGTATAATTTCCTCATTGATCTCTAGCGCTAGCTTTTGTTCTGCTATACCGAGTTCTTGCAATAGCTGTTGAGCAGTAAGCTTTTCGCTAACCAATTTTAATTCGCCGTTAATTACAATCTGCATCATTGATTATCTTGATTCGTTCTCTTGCTAAGATAGCTATAAGAGATTCTCTCATAAGTAGTGTTATTCATTAAGTGGTAAACAATCTAGAAAATAATTTTGATGTGCTTATCGTAGGCGGCGGCATTATCGGTATACTAACCGCTCGCAACTTACAAAGTGAAGGACTTAGTGTTGCCATAGTTGATAAAGGCAAGCTAGGCGGCGCTGCCACTTGGGCTGCAGGAGGCATTTTATCGCCACTCAATCCTTGGCAGAAAAACTCAGCAACGCAATCATTAATTAATGAGGGCAGACAAAACTTTCCTGCTCTAATACATGAGTTAAAGCAAGAAACTGCTATAGATTCCGAGCTCCTCCAATCTGGCATGTTGGTTTTGGATATAGATGAGAAACAACAAGCTTTAAATTGGGCTAAACATAATAACGAAACGCTAGAAGTTCTTACTGCGCAATCCTTATTAGAACATGAAGCAAATATATCTACTAAATTTGATGAGGCACTTTATCTTCCTAACATCACCCAAGTCCGCCCTCCTAAGCTCATCAGCGCTTTGAAGCAGTCTTTACTACAAAGAAAAGTTAAAATTTGTGAGAACACTTTTGTGGAGAACTTTCTTATCGAAGAAAATACAGTAAAAGGTTTAGCTACTCGAAATGAAAAACTATATGCCGAAAAAATAATTATCTGTAGTGGTGCATGGACAAAGAGTTTAATACAAGCAGGAGCTAGTATAGACCCAGAAATAGACATTGAGCCGGTACGCGGACAAATGCTGCTATATAAACTACCGGAGAAAATTCTTTCGCATATCATTTTGAAAGAAAAATCTTATCTTATTCCGAGACTAGACGGGCATCTATTGTGTGGCAGTACGGTTGAACATGTAGGGTTTGAAAATGATGTTACTCAAGAAGCACGTCAGTCATTACAAACCATCGCACATGAATTAATGCCCACTCTAGAAAAGCTTGAACCCATAAAACAATGGTCGGCACTGCGTCCAGGCACTCAACGTGACACACCATATATATGCAAACACCCCATGATTGAAGGCTTATATCTAAATAGTGGACATTATCGATACGGCATTATCATGAGCATAGCTTCAGCCAGAATCATGACTAAACTCGTCTCTGATTCGCTGAATCCGTCACAAATAACAGCGTTTGCATAATAGATAATTAGACATTCATTCATACTTAACAAGGTGTTAGAGTGTCAAATAGACTTTGTCTAATTTATCTCTATAATTCTAAACATGAGCAGTCTAAACCAATTTCCTAAATCACGTGCTGATGTGGTCAGCATGCTACGTGATTCAGGTATAACACCAACTCATCAACGCATCAAGATAGGTGAGGTTTTGTTTTCATGCAAACAACATTTGTCTGCCGAACAAGTATTAGTGGCCGTGAATCAAGAAGATGAAGAAGTTTCCAAAGCTACCGTATACAACACACTTGGCGTGTTTGCACAGCATGGACTAGTTCGTGAAGTGATCGTAGATCCATCTAAAGTATTCTACGACTCCAACCTAAGTAAACATCATCACTTATATTATTCTGACACCGGTGAATTAGAAGATCTTACAGATGAAAGTGTAGAAATATCAAAACTGCCAGAACTACCAAACGATCTACAGATTGAAGATGTGGATGTCATCATCCGCGTACATCGTAACTAAGTTACTGTTACCACTTTTCCCAAATCTCAAACATGGTGTAGTTGCCTTTCTGGTGTGTGCGTATACCAGTTTGACGCTCAATAGATTTGGCTTTTTCTAATGCGAGGTTATAGGCATTAGACCCTGTATCACCGTTTCTAGTCTGGAAGTACGTTACCAGGAACCAACCTCGTTTGTTAAGAATAGCGCTATCTTCACCATCCAGTTTTTCTAGTCCATCACTCATGCTTCTTACCTAAATTTAGAATATGAATTCGTATGCGAGTTGGAACTAGCACATCCGCATCACATGCATAGTTTAATATTAATCACCGAGATCCACTCACATTCGGTTATTAGCTGTAACTATTCTGTATAAAATAATCATATAAAATACAACTATTATTTAACAGCTCAAATCAACTGTAACTAAATATTTTTATAGTTCTACTAGGTGCCCTGTTTTTACATAGATTATACAACCTTCTTTAGTAAAAGGTGTGTGAAAACTATCCGGGGGATTCCTTAACCATGTGCCTTTTGGATATCGGCCAAATTCATCTTCAAAAGTACCCTCGAGTACAAATATTTCTTCGCCACCAATATGCCTATGCGGTTGAAAAATTGTATTTGCTTCCCATTTCACTAGTGCTACATGCTCATGGTTATGTTCATGTAACGGCATAACACTTAAACCCGGGACTAAACCGGGTAGCCATGGCTGCTGCTTGGTTTGTATATTTACTTTATTGGTATCACTAGTTTGGAACTGCTGCAACTTTACAAAAATGGTGCAGCCTTGCTTGCTAAATGGAGAATGCGAGGTTCCCGCAGGATTGCGTAAATAGCTACCAGCTTCGTAATCACCATGGTTATCTGAAAAAGTACCTTCAAGCACAAAAATTTCTTCGCCCTTAACATGCTGATGTGCAGGAAATGCACTATTTGCTTGATAACGAACAATAGTAGTGACAGGTTCTGGTTTCGCATCAATCCTTTCTAAGCGTTTACGTAACACACCATTAGCCTCTGATTTTTCCCACTGTATATTGGCAGTTTCCGACACTGCGCGCTGACTATAATCGGCATTGAGTTCTTGAATTGTTTGCATGTTCTATTATCTGCTCTAATATCAACTTAAATATTTTATTTATACTATGCATTCCACAACTAATAAGTACATATTATTACTATTGCTTCTAATTGCAGGCTTATTACTTGCCATTGGCTTAATCGCACCGATTATCACCTTTAAAAAATTTATCTTCATCCAGAATACTTTTTCTATTTTAACAGCATGCTGGAATTTTCTTAAACAGGGACAAATATTATTATTTGTGGTGATTGTATTATTTAGCGTGATTTTACCAATATTTAAATTAGCTTTCTTATTCAAGCTAACTTTAGCTAAACAAGCGACGAACGCTAAGACAAAAAAACTTCTGCATTTAATACATCGGCTTGGAAAATGGTCGATGTTGGACGTTTTTGTAGTGGCTATATTGGTCGTGGTAGTAAAACTAGGAGCCATTGGTGACGTTGAAAAGCATATTGGTTTGTATGCCTATGCAGGTGCAGCAATCTTGATCATGCTGTTAACTAATAAAATTGTTGCCCATATAGAAAAACAGAATATTTAGCTGGCTTTTGCCTAGCCTGCTTTTCTAAAAAGTTGTAGTTATAAACGATCCAAACGAAGCTCGCTGAACTGCGAAAATACTCTAAGCCAATTGTCATCTTTTCGTGACCCGCTTTAAGTTATGCGCAATAGATTTTAACTAGATTTATGAACACAAAAAATAGTGAGGATGCCATCCATGGCTTGGGGACTTCCTTATGTCTATAAGACTACTATTACAGAAGTTAGTTCAAGTAATTCGTATGTAACATGTAAAATTACATCATAATTTTTTAAGCTGAATTTAAGCTTTCTTAGTACTTAAAAGCGCATTTTTTTATTTACATTTCTTCACAAACAATGTGGATATGAATGGAACTAAAAAGCGCCAATAAGACACTAAAAAGAAGGTTTTACGCCTTTATAGATACATCGCTTCTACGTTATTTAGCTTGAAACTAAGCAATGTTGATTTGTGTCAAAGAGTTACAATGTTTTTGGCCTAACGGCTGTTAATTGCAGTATAGTACTGGCTGTATTCCAGTATTTTTCATAATAATTCAGGGGCTTAACATAATAAGCGCATTGATATGAATATAGCGGCTCATTTACTATTTGTGTTTGTGCTTTGCACTTTTGTGAGTGCATGCAGCAGTACCTCATCATCTAGTGGTAAACCTTCCTTACCTAAACCCGATTCCGAATCCTCTGAACAGTCTTCTTCAGAACAGGCTGAGAAAAAATCTTCATCTAGTAAACAAGCAAGCAAGAGCGAGGAATCTTCTGAAAGTACCAGTACCGAAAAACAGCAAGCGGCTGCAAAAAATGAAAGTGAAGAATCACAAGCTGGTGGAGCACAAACCGATGAAGAAAAAGTAGCCCAGCTAGATAAGCAACTTGATAAAGAACTAAGCGAATATGATAAACAACTACATGGAGAGCTTGAAAAAGCTGAAGAACAAAAACAAGCTAGAGCTAAAGAACGTGAAGCAATAGAAGCTGCTAAAGATGGAATTGATGCAGAGGATGAATTTGAAGGTGCTAGAGAAGAGGGCGAGGATTCTGAACAAGGTGGTTCTGAAGAAGAACAAATGGCTAAAGCAGGTTCACAGCAAACACCTGAAGGTAGTGAAGCAGATGGTTCAAATCAATCTAGTGAGGGTGACAACGGCCAAGTAAATAAAGGCACTTCGCCTAAAAATATTCCTAGTGGTAATGATGATGACGTAGTTGCGAGGCAATTGCGTGAGGCAGCAGAAAAAGAACAGGATCCAGAGTTACGAGAAAAACTTTGGGAAGAATATCGAAAATATAAAAAACAACAAACCAGCGCCAGCGCACCCCCATCTAGCGTTAACTGACCATAACTATGTATAAAAATAATAATTTTTCACTCTTTTGCTTTTTATTTCTAATTCTTATTTTTAGTGGTTGTTCAACTACAGGCGTTAAAGTCACTGAACCAGAAGAGATTGAGGCTGAAACAACGCAGCTACAGGAAAGTAATTTACTTGATGTAGGCATATTGCTATTTGAAGAGGGAGAAATAACAGAAAAACAAAAAAAGAAGGAAGGCGCTCACGAAGACATACGTGATGCTGAATCACGCTTTATGGCCTATCACTTAAAAGAAACTATGCAACATTCTAATGGCTGGGGTGCAATTCGTGTGCTTCCAGAAAAATCTTATATTGCTGATGTAGTCGTTAGCGGCACTATCCTCACTTCTAACGGCGAAGAGATGATATTAAAAATTAATGTCATCGATAGCACAGGTCAAGAATGGTATGAGAAAACATATAAAACCTATGCAGATGATGAGTCCTATCGTAATACCAAACCTGGAAGAGACGTTTATCAGTACGTGTATAACCGCATAGCAAATGATGTGCGCAAGCATCGTAATAAATTAACTGAAGAAAATCTGATCGCAATTCGTAACACTTCTGAAATTCGTTACGCTGCAGGTATTTCACCTGATCCTTTTGCAGATTACATAGATTCTGGACCAAATGGGCAAAGTTTGATAACACGCTTGCCTGCTAATGATGACCCTATGTTAGATCGTGTACGTAAAGTGCGAGATAGAGAGTTTTTATTTATCGATACTATAAATGAGCATTACTCTAATTTTTATGGTGAGATGTGGGAACCATATGAAAACTGGCGTAAATACTACTTGATTGAAGCCGAGCAACGACGCGCAGTTGAGCGACGCGCCAAACAAACTAAGTTTGTGGCTGCATTGATTATGGTTGCCGGAATTATGCGTGGCCCAGGTTTATTTACTACTGGTGCGCTCTTATATAAGAATGGCATGGACATCAGTGAGGAAGCTGAAATTCATAATGAAGCAATTCGTGAATTAGGAGATTCTTTACAAGCGGAAGTAAGTCCGATGGTAGTCGAAATTGAAGGGCGTACAGTAGAATTAACTGGTTCTATAGAAGAACAATACCAAAAATGGCGTGAGTTGTTACGTGAAATTTATATTAATGAGACTGGTTTCGCCTTTGATGACAATGCTATAGAGACTGACAGCGCGCAGTTATAGCACTGAACCCCTAAACCCACACTCTCCGCACAGCGTGATGTTGTGGCATGGATGCCAATCATTTAGTAAACAACATTTATTAGAGTTATAGAAGTGCAATGCATGACAAAGATGCAACTCCAATCGAAGCAATTGATTTTGAAACCCTGCAACAATCCACAAAGCGGAGCAAGGAATCAAAACAAAACTTAAATAGCAAAACTATTTTATGGTTTGCTTTTATATTATTGTTGCTTTGTGCCTTAGTAGTTTTCTTATTTTTACCTAAGTATGTTGATGAAATACGCAATGCAAATACAGTTGCAGATCAAACGCAAATAGAAACACCGTCTTTTGAAGAGCTGCCAGAGGCAATAGAAGAAATTCCTGTATCGGAGCCTTTACAAGAACCGCTTGTAGAATTGTCCCCTGAAGAACTAAGTGCACTAAAACAAGAAGCAGAAGCATTATTACTTCAGCTTATAGAAAAACAAAATCTGCTAGAAAGCAAGGCAGTACAAAAGTGGGCAAGCGAGGAATTTAAAATCGCACTATCACTAGGTTCTAATGGTGACGAGCATTTTCGCAAAACAGAATACCCACGAGCAATCGCAGCTTATAAAGATGCAGTGACGGTGTTGGATAATTTAGAGCTGCAAATTGCTCCAACACTCTCAAAACATTTAGAAAAAGGTGAGTTAGCTTTAACTCAAGCTGAAAAAGATACTGCAATTGTTCATTTTCAGTTAGCAAAATCGATAGATGCAAATAATTCGCAAGCTATAAATGGACTAAAGCGAGCAGAAACGATAAAAGAGTTGTATGCCTTGCTTGATCAAGGCGGAAAGCTAGAGGCTGCAAACCGCTTTAGCGATGCCAAAACAAGCTATCAAAAAGCTACTGAATTAGACCCGTTATCACCTGAAGCAAAAGCTGCATTAGACAGAGTTTCTAATCGATTAACTCAAAATGAGTTTGCACGCTTAATTAACCAAGGGTATAAGTCTCTCAAAGCTCGTCAATACGGTGATGCTCGTGCAGCGTTTACAACAGCACAAAAACTATCGCCTAATTCTGACATAGCAAAACAGGGTATAGCCTCAGTTGAGCAAGCGATACGCAGTGAGAAACTTGATACCTTGACAATCGAAGCTCATCATTTTGAAGATACACAAAACTGGGGTAGCGCTGCGAAAAGCTATGAACAAATGCTCGTACTTTTGCCCAATTCATCTTCTGCCAAGCAAGGGCTAGAACGTAGTCGACAACGAGAAACCATACTTACCAAACTTGCTGGGTATATTGATAACAAGTTACGTCTTAGCACTGAAAACGTAAGCAATGAAGCTAAGCAATTGCTAGATGAAATCGCAACCATTAACAATCCTGGCAGTAACATTGAACAACGTGCCGCAACACTCAAAGAGTTAATATCGATTGCCAATCAGCCTATTTCAATTACCTTACAATCCGACAATCAAACCGAGGTTGCTATTTTCAAAGTTGGTAAGTTTGGAAAATTTGACCAGCGCAAAGTAGAGCTTAAGATGGGTAAGTACACTATTGTAGGATCACGCTCAGGTTATCGTGATGTAAGAAAGGTGGTTACAGTAACTGCGGAAATGCCCAGCAAAACCGTTAGCATAAGTTGCAACGAACCCATTTGATTTTTTATACAACATAACTTAGTAATTAAAATTATACCAAGATGATTGAGCAAGTCTGCATAAGCGACCATAAGGGACCGAGGTTTTATACCCATGCAGACTTCCCTTTATCTATAGGTTCGCACCCAAATGCAGATATAGAAATTTCTAGAGAATCAGGTAGCTCTGAACCAGCATTCTTAATTGTCATTGTGAATCGTGCTTATGTGGATACGGAAAATTCTAAAATCAAAATTCTTCTCAATAATGAAACTGTCAATGGTCAAAAAGAAATTCAACATGATGATATTTTAGAAATAGAAGACACTGCATTTCATTGTGAACTTATTGGCAACACTCTTTCTATCTCTTTGTATGAAGATGACTCACACTTAGTTTCTAGAAACGAAGCAATTGCTTCTGATGGTGAACTTATTGAGCCTATTATTCCATCAGAGCCAACGGTACAAAAGAAACCTAACAGAAACTTCTTACGTTTTTTTTCTTTCATCGGATTTTTACTGTTTGGTTTATTGGCGGTTGTTTTAAGCTATATTTTTACAGCCAAGAGCTTGCTACTCGAGATTGAACCCACACCTGATCGAGTTGCATTGCATGGAAAAATTTGGCCGATCAAAGTGCAAGATCGTTATTTAGTACAGCCTGGGAATTATTTTGTCCAAGTTGAGAAGTCTGGTTACCAATCATTAAAACAAGAGATAAAGGTAAGTAAACATCAATCACAAACTTTATCATTTACTTTAGAAAAGAAACCAGGCTATTTAAACATTTCTAGCAATCCTATTAAACATGTAGAAGTGACTATTAATGGTAAAAAATATGGCAATACGCCTATTAATGCTTTAGAACTTGAGGCAGGAACCTACACACTTGCAGCCAGTGCAAGACGTTATCAACCCTATACAACTCAACTTGTTATTGAAGGTAAAGAAGTTAAACAACAACTAAATATTGAGTTGCTTCCAGATTGGGCTAATGTAGTTATCGACTCTAAGCCTACTGGTGCCGAAATTTGGTTAAATGGTGATAGTAAAGGTTTAACGCCACAAACATTAGAGCTCGACTCTGGTCAATATAGTCTTGATTTACGTCATCAAGATTATATGCCTTATGTAAAAGATTTTTTTATTGATGCCAGTCTGCCATTTGAACTCCCTGTTGCAGAATTGTTTACCAGTCCAAGTCATTTGGTAATAACTAGTACGCCTACAAAAGCTACTGTTTCGATTGCAGGAAGAGAACAAGGTATAACGCCTTTTACATTACGTTTAAACCCAAATACAGAACATAACATCACACTTTCCAAACCTGGATTTCGGCCAAATCAACAGAATGTTACTTTAAAGCCTGGGGAACAACAAAACATTTCAGCAACACTAGAAGCTATTTTAGGAACCGTTGTATTAAATGTAGAACCTGCAGACGCGGAAGTATTCATCAATGGAAAATTTGCAGGTAATGGCAATGTAAAATTATCACTTCCTAGCGCAAGCCAACGACTAGAAATTAGAAAGTCCGGCTATGAGGTGTATGCAAAAATGATTTCACCAGAACCTAATGCGCCGCAGGTTTTTGATATTAGCCTTTCGCGTATCACAAGCACAACCAAGGTAAGTAAACCGAAAACTCTGCATACCTCTGAAGGACAAGAATTAAAATTGATTTTCGGTGGAAAATTTTCTATGGGTGCACCACGCCGCGAACAAGGACGCCGCTCAAATGAAACCTTACATTCTGTTGAACTAGTTAGGCCATTTTATGTAAGCGTTCATGAAATAACAAATCAACAATTTACAGCTTTTAGGAATAGCCATGATTCGGGTTCATATAAAGGTCACGACTTATCTATGGATGATTTACCTGTAGTAAATGTAAGATGGGAAGATGCAGCCATGTACTGCAACTGGCTAAGTGAAAAAGATGGACTAAATAAAGTTTACCGTGAAGAAAGTGGCACCTTGGTTGCAAAAAATCCTATTCCTACTGGTTATCGACTACTTACCGAAAGTGAATGGGAATGGGTAGCGCGTATACAAAGTAGCAATAGCATGTACCGTTATGAGTGGGGCAATAGCTTCCCCCCCACTCAAGTCAGTGGTAATTATGCTGATCAATCTGCAGCAGAGTTACTCGACCCTGTTTTTCCTGATTACAATGATGGCTTTATTGTTGCATCACCAGTGGGTAGTTTTAAAGCTAATTTTTTTGGTATTTATGACATGGGTGGCAATGTAGCCGAATGGTGTCATGACTACCACAGCATCTACCCTAGCTTAAGTGATGAAATATTTACCGACCCCACGGGCCCAGTAATAGGCCAAGCTATAGATAATAAGCATGTTATACGTGGAGCATCTTGGATACGTGGTGACTTAAGCAGTACACGCCTTAGTTATCGTGATCGTGATAACGATACACGTATTGACGTTGGCTTTCGTATTGCGAAGTACATAGACTAATAGATTATGATTACACGTTATCTATTTGTACTATTCACACTGCTATGCTTACCTGTTGTCAATTTCGCAGCTGATGAAAACGAACAAAAAAATGAAACAAAAAAAGAGCAAAAAGCTGATAACTCTAAATCTAATAATAAAGTTGGTGTTAGCAAACGAAGGCAAGTAAAAACACTGGAAGAATTTATACCATCAGAAGAAATTTCAGCGGATAAACCTGTTGCATTTCCAAACGATATTTAAAAATGAAAAAACATTTCCCATTTGAATTTATTTATCAGATTTTTAGTCTGCTAATTATTATTATCGTTGTGCATGCAGCTTATGTTGCTGTTGTTCGGCCCAACGCTGAAGCAGAATTAGAACAGCAAGCAGCACAACTTAAAGTTGATAAAGACTATGTTCCTAAACGTTCTATATATGTGTTAATCCGTGATTACGAGCAAGAAGCTTGCTTCATATTAATGTTTTGGTCGCTGTTTATCATGGCTTATAAAGGTACTAATTTATTTCGTGAACGCAGCTTATTAGACAAGGACATTCTATATGCTAAAGACGGCATAAAGTTTTTACCACAAGATACTCGTGAGTTAGCTAGACAAATACAAACTCTATCTGAGGAAGAGCAAAAATATTTATTGCCGAGAGCGTTAACTATCGCACTGCATCGATTTAGCTCGACAGAAAATATTCAAGATGTTTCTTCTGCTGCTATTACTGTCTGCGAATCTGAATCAGAACGATTGGATTCTGAACTATCGATTATTCGTTATATTACCTGGGCAATTCCATCGATTGGTTTTTTAGGTACAGTACGTGGTATTGGCGATGCATTAGGCCAAGCACACAAAGCAGTTGAAGGTGATATTGCTGGAGTAACCGAAAGCCTGGGTGTGGCATTTAACTCTACATTAATTGCCTTGTGTATCAGTATCGTATTGATGTTTATTGTGCATCAATTACAACTTCTACAAGAACGGTTTATTTTAGATACACAAAATTATTGCAACAATAATCTAATTCGACATCTACAAGTAAGTTAGAGCGAATTGCTGTGTCTGCTGCAATGCCGATCATAATCATCGAACTTTATGATAGTGGAGTACGCATAAGTGATGGTAAAAATATACTTGCAAATAGCGTAAGTTGTGCACTGATTGAATCAGATGATTCAATCCTGGTAGGCGAACAAGCCAAGCATCAAGCCTATCTTAGACCGCGCGAAAGTAGTATAAATTTTTGGAGCCAGCTTTCTGAAAATAGCGATACAAAACATATTATCAGTAATGCAGAAATTGCATATCGTCATCTTGAAAACATCTGGAACTCAACTAACTATTCGGACCAAGAGGCAATATTAATCACGCCCGTAAACCTAGACAAGCATGACTTAGGATTGTT
>CAJHXG010000082.1_pt1 | contig 11706 bp, 11 predicted proteins | sample 9198481 | NCBI WGS metagenome assembly CAJHXG01 (sample SAMEA7708348, study PRJEB35096) | sediment metagenome | biome: marine neritic benthic zone biome [ENVO:01000025]; feature: sediment [ENVO:00002007]; material: shallow marine sediment [ENVO:03000034] sea grass bed [ENVO_01000059] ... | reverse complement strand
GATCTGTTTTCAACATTACTTGTGTTGCACGATCACTTGCATTTAAGCCTTCATAACTAAAACGATCACGATCCGAAATCCAGGTTTCATTAATCTCATCATTTTCTCGTGGCACAACACGCATCACTTGGTTACGTAGTGTGTGTAAATATACATTGGAACCCACACTGTCATGTGGCATCACACTTGCCGATTGCACCATCTCCCAAGCTCGTGCTGACATACGAGAAGGCTTAGCATTCAGCGCACCTACCGGACAAACATCAATTACATTTCCTGAAAGCTCAGAACTTAAAGATTTTTCAACATAGGTGCCAATTTCCATAAACTCACCGCGGCCGGTAGCACCCAATTCACTAATTCCGGCGATTTCAGTACCAAACCGAACACAACGTGTGCAATGTATACAACGGGTCATATCTGTTGAGACTAGTGGCCCAAGCTCTTTATCTGGCACCACACGTTTTCTTTCAGTATAGCGAGAGATACTTTTGCCGTATCCCATTGCAACATCTTGCAGTTCACACTCACCACCTTGGTCACATACAGGGCAATCTAACGGATGGTTAATTAACAAAAACTCCATTGTTCCCTGCTGCGCATCTAGTGCTAATGGTGATTTTGTATAAACTTTCATTCCTTGCATGACAGGCGTTGCACAAGCTGGAAGGGGTTTTGGCGCATTCTCAACTTCAACCATACACATGCGACAATTTGCTGCCACCGATAATTTTTTGTGATAACAAAAACGTGGCACATCAACATCGAGCTGATCCGTAACCTCTATCACCATTGCACCTTTTGGTGCAGTAACTTCTTTATCGTTGATAAATATTTGTACGGTTTCTTCAGACATTACAAATTACCAGCTCTTATGCAGCATCTTTTTGCTTGGCTGCATTTAAAATGCTGCAACCATGCTCTATGTAATGCTCAAATTCATCACGATAGTGATTAATGAAACTATGCACTGGCATCGCTGCGGCATCACCTAATGCACAAATTGTTCTACCTTCAATCTTAGTAGCTACATCATCAAGTCTATCAATATCTTCTTGCCTCCCTTTGCCTTCCACAATGCGGCACAACATTCGATACAGCCAACCAGTACCTTCTCTACATGGTGTACACTGACCACAGGATTCTGAAAAATAGAAACGTGAAATACGTTGTAGAACTTTTACCATATCGGTCGAATCGTCCATCACTACTACTGCGCCTGAACCTAATAAGGATCCTGCTGCGGCAATTGACTCATAGTCCATATTGGTGTTCATCATAATTTCACCTGGCAATACAGGCACCGAAGATCCGCCAGGTATAACTGCTTTTAAAGTAGCACCATCACGTACACCACCAGCTAACTCAAGCAAATCTGAAAAAGGCATACCTAATGGCACTTCAAAATTTCCAGGCTTGTTAACATGTCCTGACACGGAAAAACATTTTGTGCCACCACTTTTCTCGACACCCATAGCGGCAAACCACTCTGCACCTTCGCGCATAATGCTCGGCACGGAAGCAAAAGTTTCGGTGTTATTTACGGTAGTCGGTTTGCCATACAAACCTACATTGGCTGGAAACGGCGGCTTGAATCGAGGTTGGCCTTTTTTACCCTCTAATGACTCTAGCAGTGCAGTCTCTTCGCCACATATATATGCACCTGCACCCAATGTGTCATACAAATAAAATGTAAAGTCAGTGCCTATTATATTATCGCCCAAATAACAAGCAGCATAGGCTTCATCTAATGCTTGTTTAAATCTTATATAAGGCTCATCTAAAAATTCACCGCGCAAATAGTTATATCCCACCGAAGAGCGCATGGCATAGGCTGCAATAGCCATGCCTTCAATTACTGAGTGCGGATTAAATCTTAAAATATCACGATCTTTACAGGTACCAGGTTCGGACTCATCCGAATTACATACAACATAACTTTGAATCTCAGCTTTGCGCGGCATGAAACTCCATTTCAAACCAGTTGGAAAACCAGCGCCACCACGACCGCGTAGACCTGAAGCTTTGATTTGTTCGATAACATCATCTGGTGAAATATTCTCACGCAGAATCTTTTCCCATGCTGAATATCCTCCAACACTTATGTAATTTTCCAACGTCCAAGGTTGGTCAAATTTTAGGGTTTGATAACAAACGTTATTTATTTGCATAACTAATTGAATCGAATTGTCTAATTTTTATGGCCTAATTCTTTTAAAATCGCATCAACTTTTTCGACGGTTAAATTCTCTTTATAAACATGATCCACTTGCATCATAGGCGCACCACAACAGGCCGCCAAACATTCTTCTTCTTGTTTTAAATAAAACTTTCCATCTGGCGTGCTTTCACCTAAATCGATACCCAATTTATTTTTTAAATGTTCAACAATTTCATCTGCGCCACGAAGCATGCAAGATAAGTTAGTACATACAGAAATTGTATGCTTACCTACTGGCTTCAATTCAAACATGGAATAAAACGAAGCAACTTCATATACCGCAATAGCAGGCATTTCCAAATATTCCGCAATGGCATCCATTTTTTCCACTGACAGATAGCCTTCTTCATGTTGCAGTGCACGTAAAGCACCTAGCACAGCAGACTGCTTTTGATCAATTGGGTAACGCGAAATCCAATCTTCAATTTCGTCCTGCAAATGATCAGATAGAACTGATTTTTTACTAGAGACCTCATTCATCGATCTATCTCTCCAAACACAATATCTTGAGTACCAATAATCGCTACGACGTCTGCAAGCATATGTCCACGTGACATCTCATCCAATCCAGCAAGATGCGCAAAACCAGGTGCGCGAATTTTTACTCGGTATGGTTTATTGGCACCATCTGAAACTAAATAGATTCCAAATTCACCTTTAGGATGTTCAATTGCCGAATATACTTCACCTTCAGGCAAACAATAACCTTCAGTAAATAATTTAAAATGATGAATCAGTTCTTCCATGCCCATTTTCATATCACCACGTGATGGCGGTGATATTTTATGATCATCTACCATCACTGGCCCAGGATTATTTCTAAGCCAAGTAATACATTGTTTAATAATTTCGTTGGATTGGCGCATTTCTTCCATGCGTACTAAGTAGCGATCATAGCAATCACCATTTACACCAATTGGAATTTTAAAATCTATTTCGTTGTAGGTTTCGTAAGGCTGTTTGCGACGTAAATCCCACTCGATTCCAGAACCGCGCAACATAGGGCCAGTAAACCCTAACTGCAATGCACGATCTGGGGTAACAATACCTATATCAACTGTTCGTTGTTTCCAAATTCGGTTATCGGTTAATAGAGTTTCGTATTCATCTACACAGGATGGAAAACGCTTAGTAAAATCTTCAATAAAGTCTAAAAACGAACCAGTGCGCGCTTGATTTAATTTTTTTACTTCTATTTCATCGTGCCAACGTGATTCAGTATATTTTGGCATTGCATCAGGTAGATCGCGATAAACTCCACCAGGACGATAATAGGTTGCATGTAAACGTGCACCTGAAACCGCCTCATAACAGTCCATTAAATCTTCACGCTCACGGAATGCATATAAAAACACGGTCATTGCACCAATATCTAAAGCATGCGCACCCAACCACAACAAATGATTAAGAATTCGCGTAATCTCATCAAACATTACGCGGATATATTGAGCTCGTATTGGAACTACAATGCCAGCTAATTTTTCAATCGCCATTACATATGCATGTTCATTACACATCATAGAAACGTAGTCGAGTCTATCCATGTAACCAATGCTTTGGTTATACGGTTTACTTTCAGCAAGTTTTTCGGTAGCGCGATGCAATAATCCAATATGTGGATCTGCACGTTGCACAACCTCACCATCCATTTCTAACACTAAGCGTAACACCCCATGTGCCGCAGGGTGTTGAGGACCAAAATTCATTGTGTAATTACGTAACTCAGCCATCGGTAGTTTCCTTTTCTGACTTACCTTCTTGCTGGCCATCTTCAAATCGGTGATCGTCACGGATTACTTTAGGCACATTGATTCTTGGTTCAATTGAAACTGGTTGATAAATAACACGCTTTTGATCTGGGTCATAACGCACTTCAACGTGACCTACTAATGGAAAGTCTTTACGAAATGGGTGACCGGTAAAACCATAATCAGTAAGGATACGACGCAAATCAGGATGACTTTCAAAAACAATTCCAAAAAGATCAAACGCTTCACGCTCATACCAGTTTGCACAAGACCATAAGCCCGTAACTGATGGAAGAGTGGGAAGATCACTGTCTTCACAATACACTTTCACGCGTATTCTTTGATTATTAGCAACAGATAATAAATGATAAACCACAGCATAGCGTGGTCCAACCATAGCAGTATTTTTCTTTGCATCATCAAAAGTGAAGCGTCCAAAAGAGGCTTTCTCGACACCACGACTAAAGCCAGATGATGAAGCAGTTTCAGTATTCCATTCATCCGTCCCAAACTCTAAATAATCAACACCCGCCAAATCCACCAATTGATCAAATTTAAATTCTGACGCACTGTTTAATTTTGCAAGAACACTTAATAACTCGTCAGGATGAACAAGAATAGTTAGCTCGTCATATTTAATTTCTACAGACAGTAGAGAAGATGCAAATACACGTTGCAGCTCAGAACTAAGTTTGTTGAGTTGATCTTGCATAGAAAAAGCACTTAGCGTGCAATTGTATTGGTGCGGCGAATTTTATTTTGTAATTGCAAGATACCGTAAAGCAATGCCTCAGCAGTTGGCGGACAACCTGGCACATAGACATCAACTGGAACAATGCGGTCACAACCTCGTACAACTGAATAAGAGTAATGATAGTAGCCACCACCATTTGCACACGAACCCATAGAAATTACCCATTTTGGATCTGCCATTTGGTCGTAGACTTTTCGTAAAGCGGGCGCCATTTTATTCACCAAGGTTCCGGCAACAATCATTACATCAGATTGTCTCGGACTAGGTCGAAACATTACACCAAAACGATCGAGATCATATCTCGCTGCACCGGCGTGCATCATTTCAACAGCACAACAGGCTAAACCAAATGTCATCGGCCACATTGAACCTGTTCGTGCCCAATTAATTAAATCATCAAGTTTGGTTGTTGCAAAACCTTTGTCATGAAAACCTTGATCATGAAAACTCTGTTCGAGTGGGCTCATTGAAGTACTTATTGAAGAGTTAATATTTGCCATGACAAACCTTTAAATTTCTTAATTGGATTTAATCCCAATCAAGTGCGCCCTTTTTCCATTCATAGATGAAACCAATGGTAAGAATAATTAAAAAGACTGCCATTGAAACAAAACCTATTAAACCAACTTCCCGTATTGATACAGCCCAAGGAAATAGAAAAGCAATTTCCAAATCAAAAATGATGAACAAGATAGCAACCAGATAGTAACGCACATCAAACTGCATACGCGCGTCTTCAAATGCTTCAAAACCACACTCATAGGGTGATTCTTTTGCAGCGTCTTTTACATGCGGACCCAAGCCAATACGAGCCAAACCCAAAAACATTATGGCTCCACCAACCACTGTAGCTATAACAATAAAAATTAAAACAGGAAGATAGTTTTCAATCATTATAATTTCTCTTGCAGATCAGGTCACATCCACATACGTAAAGTCTGTTTAGACACTACATATGACCTATTTCATCGTGGCTCAAAATAGCAAGACCACGAATAACTTATTATTTTGTACTCTAGTAAGTTAATTGGTCTTAATTCACAATGGCTAAGAACACAGTATAACTTGTCAAAGCACCTGAGTATTCAAGCACACACTTATTATAGCGCGTGATGTAAGCTTGACAGGGCAATGCTTGTTCATTTTGTGTACAAGACACTTCACACTCAAACTCGAATCACTCCGCGATACTAATTTACGATTAGCACTCAATTGCAAGGGTGGTGCCGATGGCCGGACTCGAACCGGCACGAGGTTGCCCCCACTAGCCCCTCAAGCTAGCGCGTCTACCAATTCCGCCACATCGGCTACATGTAAACACCATTTTATCTTAAGGTATTCTGATAAGGTTCATTTTCCACTGATAGCAATATAAGACAGGATAATTCCAATAGCTTAAATGCCCAAATAGGCTTTATTAATAAGGCGTTTGAACTGCCACCTACTATATAGACAATAATAAAAGATCGTGGGATCATGACTCATACAACAGTTTACAACCACAATTTATAAATAATTTAAATTTAGGGAGCACCAAAAAATGGAAAAAGATGAATATAAATCATACGATATGGCAGCATTAATTGTAGGTGCTGTGATCGTTCTTGCCGCTCTAGTAATGGCGTTTGTATTTTAATAATACAAGTTTCGCAATCTAAGCGAGATTTTACCCCAACCAACGTAAAACCATAATTTACTTACTTCAACTCTGGAACGTCATCAGGCGTCACTTTATCCAGAGCGCTTTCAACGTCTTTTTTGATTGAATCCATGCTGTCTTGAATTTCGTCTAACGAATCATTCATGGCAGCATCGCTTTGTGGTTCTACAGGCATATCGTCTTCAAGACTCATCTGATCAGAACTTGGCATATCGTCTGTAGCAGGAACACCAGAAGACTCGGACTCCGTCATACTTTCTGCTTCAGGAATATCCGTTACAGATGTATTTACATCTGTTTGCTCAACTTTATCAATCACACTTTCTGCCACAGGCCTATTACTCGCTAAATATGCAAGTGCCAAGCTATTAACGAAAAACAACGTTGCCAGTATCGCAGTTAAACGTGTTAAAAAAGAAGCTGAACCTTGTGAACCAAAAACTGTGCCAGAAGCCCCACTTCCAAATGCAGCCCCTACATCAGCACCTTTGCCGTGCTGAATAAGTATCAATCCAATTATGCCAATTGCAAGCAACACATCGATGGAAACTAAAATACTGTATAACATTATTACTTCTTATTTTTAATGAGTGAAAAAATTTGTTTAATTTGATGTCCTTAATTGGCAGCAAGCGCTATACCAATGAAATCATCAGCTTTTAGCGCTGCGCCACCAATTAAACCGCCATCTATATCAGGTTGCTGCAAAAGTTCTTTTGCATTTTCTGGCTTCATGCTGCCACCATAAAGAATTCGAATATTGGCCGCAATATCTTTATTTTGTGCATCTATAGTTAGTCGAATTTCCTCATGCACTTCTTGAGCTTGTGCAGGTGTTGCCACTTGCCCAGTACCAATTGCCCAAACCGGTTCATAAGCAATCACTGCTTTTCTAAACGCCTCAACACCAAATAGATCAAGCACAGCGTTGATTTGTTTTGAGATTACAACTTCAGTATGCCCTTCTTCACGCTCTTCTAGCGTTTCACCAACACATAAAATAGGTGTTAATCCATTTTTAACCACATGCGCAAATTTTGTTGCCACCGTGTCGTTTGTATCTCCATAGATATGCCGACGTTCTGAGTGGCCGATAATAATGTACTTACAGCCAAACTCCTTAATCATTGCTGCAGCAACTTCGCCTGTATAAGCACCACTTTCCTGGTCAGAACAATCTTGAGCACCCAGAGAAATATCTACTCCCTCGAGTAATTCCTGCACATGAGATAGGTATATATAAGGTGGACACACTGCGAGCTCAGCATTGTTAACTGTTAGCAGTTGTTCCCGGATACCTGATATCAGCTCAGAAATACTGCTTAATGAGCCATTTAATTTCCAATTTCCAGCTACAAGTGGTTGACGCATATATAAAAGGTCTATTGTCAGAATATAAAGGCGCGCAGCTTACCGATGCCGAGCACCTTAGGCAAATAATATATTGGGTTAAAAAACTAGAGCCGCTAGCTTAACAAGCTGCGGCAACGCTGTCCGCAATCTGCTGGGCTAATTGCTGAACTTTTGGAGCATCTACCCCCTCCACCATGACTCGCACTAGTGGCTCAGTTCCAGATGGACGTAGTAGGACTCTTCCGGAATCCGCAAGATCTGATTCAGCATCTTTTACAGCTTGCTGAATTTGCGGTGTATTCTCAAGGTCAATCTTGGCTTGAACCGGTACATTAATAAGTATCTGTGGATACTTACACATACCTGATTTAGCATCGCGCAGGCTGACCTGTTGGTTAACCAAAACTTGCAACACCTGTAGAGCGGAGATAATTGCATCACCCGTAGTAGTGCGGTCTAAACAAATAATATGCCCTGATGATTCACCACCAATCAACCATGAACGTTCTTTAAGCATTTCCATTACATAGCGATCACCTACAGCAGCACGACCGAATTCTATATCTTGCGCACGCAGAGCATGCTCTAAACCAAGATTACTCATTAGAGTACCCACTACTCCACCATGCAAATTGTTTTCACTTTTACGCGCCTGTGCAATAACATACAAAAGTTCATCACCATCGACAATTGCACCTGTGTCATCCACCATGATTAAGCGATCACCATCACCATCAATCGCAATACCTAAATCTGCATGATGTTCAATAACGGCCATACGCAATGCTTTAGGATCGGTTGCGCCACAGTGATCATTAATATTCAAACCGTTTGGTTTTGAAGAAAGACTTACCACTTCAGCACCTAATTCAGAAAACACATTTGGGGCAATGTGATAAGTAGCGCCATGCGCACAATCAAGCACTATCTTTAAGCCATTTAATTTAATTCGTGTTGGAATAGTACTTTTACAAAATTCGATATAACGACCTGCTGCATCCGTTATGCGCTCAACTTTACCAAGCTTATCAGATGCAACGACTTCTAGAGGTTGATCAAGTTGTTTTTCAATTTCTAGCTCAATTGAATCTGGAAGTTTTTTTCCTTCCGAAGTAAAAAACTTAACACCGTTATCATAATAAGGATTATGTGATGCGCTAATGACAATACCTGCCGCCGCACGCAAAGTTCGCGTTAAATAGGCAACTGCAGGAGTAGGCATAGGACCTAGCAAACGTGCATTCACACCCGCAGCTGACAATCCTGCTTCTAACACCGACTCAAACATATAACCCGAGATCCGAGTATCTTTACCAATTAGAACTAAATTATTATTTTCACTACATAAAATACGTCCAACAGCCCAACCCAGTTTTAATACAAACTCAGGTGTCATCACGCCATCGCCAACACGGCCACGTATGCCATCGGTACCAAAGTATTTTCGTTCCATATTTACTGACAACTCTTTATTTAATAATTGATTTTATAGACTTTTGAGCAAGAAATGTACGCTGTTGTCACAGCAAAACGACACAATCACGCTTTTGCGTGATTGTAGTGAGATTAATCAACAAATGATTACTATAAGATAATGAGAAGCAACCACAAGCAGTTACTTCACTCATATAACAAATTTACTAGTGTTCGCTAGCAGGGCCACCTATAGGGCCAGAATCTTTAGATGTATCATCTTGTGAAGATGATGCAGGAGTACCTGAATCAGGCTTATCATCATCCATCCAATCTTTTGGAGGACTAGGCACTTTACCACCCATGATTTCATCGATTTGATCTTTATCAATGGTTTCATATTTAATCAATGCTTGCGCCATTGTGTGCAACTTATCCATATTTTCTTTAAGAAGTTTTTCTGCACGCGCATAATTGGTATCAATGATGCGGCGAATTTCAAGATCAATTGAATTAGCCGTGTCATCAGAAACTGATTTATGCTGGGTAACTGAATGACCTAAAAACACTTCACCGTCTTCTTCGCCATAAGCAAGAGGACCCATTTTTTCTGACAAGCCCCACCTAGTTACCATAGCGCGCGCGAGTTCAGTTGCACGCTCAATATCATTAGATGCACCTGTCGTTACGCGGTCAGGCCCTAAAGTAATTTCTTCTGCAATACGGCCACCAAACAAAGTTGAAATCTGGCTTTCCAAACGCTGTTTACTGTGGCTATAACGATCTTCTTCCGGTAAAAACATCGTCACACCTAGTGCCCGACCCCGTGGAATAATCGTTACTTTGTAAACTGGATCATGCTCTGGCACTAAGCGACCAACAATGGCATGACCAGACTCATGATATGCAGTGTTTTTCTTTTCTTCTTCATCCATAACCATGGACTTACGCTCAGCACCCATAAGAATTTTATCTTTTGCGCGCTCAAACTCTTCCATATCTACCGTGCGTTTATTTGCGCGAGCTGCAAATAACGCGGCTTCATTAACTAAGTTCGCTAAATCTGCACCAGAGAATCCAGGAGTACCACGAGCGATAAAATCTGCACGTACATCTTTACCCAATGGTACTTTGCGCATATGCACTTTAAGAATTTGTTCACGACCACGAATATCGGGAAGCGGAACGGTAACTTGACGATCAAAGCGACCTGGTCGAAGCAACGCAGGATCTAATACATCAGGACGGTTAGTAGCCGCAATAACGATTACACCTTCGTTACCATCGAATCCATCCATCTCAACCAATAATTGGTTAAGCGTTTGTTCACGCTCATCGTGGCCACCACCTAAACCTGCACCGCGGTGTCGACCTACCGCATCAATTTCATCAATAAAAATAATACATGGTGCATGTTTCTTAGCTTGGGCAAACATGTCACGTACACGTGATGCCCCTACACCCACAAACATTTCTACAAAGTCTGAACCTGAAATGGTGAAGAATGGAACTTTAGCTTCGCCTGCAATCGCTTTAGCTAATAACGTTTTACCAGTACCAGGTGAACCCACCATCAAAACTCCACGAGGAATCTTGCCGCCTAATTTTTGAAACTTACCCGGGTCACGCAAAAATTCTACTAATTCTGAAACTTCTTCTTTAGCTTCCTCAACACCCGCAACATCATTAAAGGTAACCTTAATTTGGTCTTCACCCATTAAGCGTGCTTTGCTCTTACCAAATGACATAGCACCGCGACCAGAGCCGCCGCCTTGCATCTGGCGCATGAAGAAAATCCATACACCGATGAGCAGTAACATTGGGAACCAGCTAATTAAAATATCGAGAAGCAGTGAACGAGGTTTGGCTTCACCTGCTTCAACGATTACGTCATACTTAAGCAAAGTATCTAATAGCTTGTCATCACCTGGGCTATTCGCTTCAAATTTGTCATTGTTTTCAAGCACACCGTTAATCTGACGATTATCCGGACTAATCATTACTGATTGCACATTGCCTGATTTAACTTGATCTATGAATTCTGAGTAAGTAAGTTTATCTGGTGTATCTGGGCGCGGTGCAAAGTTATTGAAAACAGTCATTAACACGACTGCAATCACGGCCCAAAGCAATAAATTTTTTACCATGTCGTTCAAAAGGTTAACCTCTTACTTATAATTCAGATACTTAAACGAATATTGACCTTACTATAACTTAATATGAGTGGCCAGTGCATACATCTCTCGGCTACGTGACCTGGACGCCTCGGGCTTACGAATCAATACCTTACTAAATTTTGACCGCAACATTTTTACATAATCATCAAAACCAGTGCCTTGAAATAGCTTCACTACTAGACCTCCATCAGGCGCTAATACTTCTGCACTAAACTCAGCGGCTAGTTCTGCAAGATACATGGCCTTTGGCTGATCAACGCTGTTGATACCACTAATATTGGGGGCCATATCACTTAAAACAAGGTCTATAGGATTTTGACCCACTAATTCACGTAAAGATTCATATATATCTTGTTCGGTGAAGTCACCTTTTAAGAAAT
>CAJHXG010000298.1_pt1 | contig 11931 bp, 13 predicted proteins | sample 9198481 | NCBI WGS metagenome assembly CAJHXG01 (sample SAMEA7708348, study PRJEB35096) | sediment metagenome | biome: marine neritic benthic zone biome [ENVO:01000025]; feature: sediment [ENVO:00002007]; material: shallow marine sediment [ENVO:03000034] sea grass bed [ENVO_01000059] ... | reverse complement strand
TAACGTCCTGAACGGGCCAAATATTATTATGAATGGAATTTAGAAAATCTTGAGTCTATTGGTCGGGGAAATAGGCCAAAAATAACTGAAATTACTCAAAATTAGTACTACGTCATTCGAAAAAAGCCGGCTCTAGGCGCCTATAAAATCAGACTCTTAGCAGCTCAAAATGCTATAGAGAAGCAAGCCAATTAGCACAAGCTTGCAGGATTTTAGATTTAATTGAAGATTTGATCAAAAAACATTTGCATACGGCTCCATGAGTCCTCGTCAGCATGTTGATTATATTCTAGGGCTGATAGATTAAATTTTTTGCTAAATTCATCTGCTTGTGGATTCGTAAAGCTATGCTTAACGTTTGGATACTCAATAAATTCATATTTCACACCCGCATTTTGCATTTCTTCAATAAATGCATCGACTTGTTCTGGTGGAATAAATGAATCCTCTTCTCCATGCAAAACTAAAACTCTAGCTTTAACAGTATCTTTTTTAGCCGGAGTTTGCGTTTCTAAACTGCCATGGAAACTAACCACACCATCAATGTCTGCGCCTATTCGAGCCAAATGCAACACCATACTACCACCGAAACAGTAACCTATAGCAGCTGTTTTAGAAGAATCGGTTACCGCTTGTTGGTTTAATACTTTTAATGCAGCAGCCAAACGTTTTTCAGCTAATGGCATGTTTTTGGTTACTTGATTCATAAATTTACCTGCATCTTCCGGATGCTGCGCAAGCTTACCGTCACCATACATATCCACAGCAAAAGCTACATAACCAAGCTCTGCCAACATCTCAACACGACTACGCGCATATTCATTATGTCCCCACCATTCATGCACTACCAAAATACCTGGGCGTTTTTTATCAATGGAAGAATCGTACGCAAGATAGCCGTTTAGCTTGGTATCATCAGCTTGGTATTCAATATCTTCAGTAATAATATTTAATAATTGCACATCATCTGCATGCACACATACAGGCAATGTTAATAGAACAAGAAGAAAGGTATAAAGCTTCATTTCCAACTCCTTTATTATTATTTATTATTCATAAATTCTATAGTACGAAGTTTTTGAACTAGGCAAAAGTATTTATCATGTACATTATTTACACAATCACAACAAGCAGAACATTGAAGTGTCTAGTACAAAATAAACAAGGATAAAATAAATAAGCTTAATTAAATATTTCTATACAATTCTGCAAATAAATATGAACAATATGTTGGTACTTCTACGGTAGACATGAACATATCTAGTCATATTTAAAACAATATACATACAAGACATATCCACAAAATAACTTTATGAACTGTAAAACTAACTACTGACATAAAACTCAGAAATTGAACAAATAACTAATTTATTTACATGGAAACTTCTTATATAAAGCCTTTTCAACCACAACTGACCCTGAATATTTCAAACCTTTCCTTGTATTTTTTAGATAGTCGGTTACAACGCCCAATACTTCATTTTTTGTAATTTCATCAGGTGCACAGATACGCTGCTTTTCAGATAAATGATCAAACATTGCGCCCACATAACCAGTAAACTCTGTGACAAGTAATAAGTCAGAATCTTTTGGATGAGTTCGTGATTTTTCCCATTCCAGTGCAGCTTCCGCTAACTTCTCGCCATTAAAGAAGTGATACACCGCTGCATTTGCGGCAGACACTATAATGACAATAAGTAATACCGCTAATATCTTGTTCATCCCATCCTCCAGTTGCTAAAAATTAAATTAATCTTCAATATGTCATCTAAAAAAAACAAGACTCTATTCTAAGGACATTTAATTGAGTGCGACTATAGTAGAAAGTTCCAAACATGGCAAAATCTACAGCATCACATTGGATTTTAATTGTCCTCTAATATCATTTTATGAGCAGAAGGTTAAATTGAAGAAAGGCATCCTTAACTCAGATTTTTTTCAATTTTAAACCATACTTCTCTATATAGTTTATTTACCAAATATAAATTACGAATATATACTCTATTTGAACTAATTAGCATAAATACATGCATTTAAAATTCTTCACATTTATTATCTTCATTTCTTTAGTTGGTTGTGTCACCTCACCAACGCATATACCTGTTCCTGAAGCGCATCTTTCAAAAGCTACCGTCATTGACTCTCCCTCTATTCGCTTCTGGGGTGATGAAGGACCTGATCAATATCGAAAAATAAATGATATCGTTGAATGGCTGCAAAAACGTTCAGAACTATGGGAGAAAAAAAATACAAAGCCAATCATAAATTTTCTAGCATTATCAGGTGGTGGTGAAGATGGTTCTTTTGCTGCAGGGATAATCACGGGTTGGACACGTCACGGAGATCGCCCTGAATTTGATGTAATCACGGGAGTCAGTGCTGGTGCATTGGCAGCACCATTTGTATTTCTTGGCCCGGAATATGATGAAGTTCTTTTTGATGTCTATTCAAACTTAAGTTACGAAGACATCTATAGAACACAAATCTTCAGCGGGCTTTTTGGAGGTAGCGCAATATTAGACACTCGTCCTCTAAAGAATCTTATTAGTAAATACCTTACAGCTGAAATATTATATTTAATTGGCAAACAACATCTAAAAGGACGTCGCCTTTGGATTGGCACTACAAACCTAGATGCAGGTAGACCCGTAATCTGGGATATTGGAGAAATTGCATTAAGTGGGAAAAAAAATTCATTGGATCTTGTACATAATATTTTATTAGCTTCATCTGCAGTACCTGGGATTTTCCCACCAGTAATTATTGATGCGAAGGTTGGCAAACAACGCTTCACCGAATTGCATGTGGATGGCGGTGTCACCAGACAAGTTTTTCTATATCCTCCCCAATTTATTGAAAATGATGTTGTACATGGTATTGGTGGCAGAATCGAAAGAAAACTTTACGTCATACGCAACGGCCGTAGCCAAGCCATATATGATCCTGTTAACACAAGCCTTTACTCGATCGCTCTTAAAGCACTTAGCATGACCATTGAAAATAAAGCAGTAGGTGACTTATATAGAATTTATGAACAATCATCACGTGACGGCATTGAATATAACCTGGCCATTATCCCAAATACTTTTAGCCTAAAACCCAAAGAAGCTTTTGACCCTGAATATACAAAGGCACTTTTCAAAGTTGGATATGATTTTGCTAAAGATGGATATCCATGGCTAAATGCTCCTCCAGAAAGTATTCAGAGTAAATAATTTATGGATGTTAGTTTCGAAAATAGTCGTGGCGAAAATCTTGCAGGCGTTATTGATCAAGTTGAAAATCCTATCGCGCAAGCAATATTCTCACACTGCTTCACCTGCTCCAAAGATCATGCCGCAAGCTATCGCATATGTAAGGCGTTAGCAGATCAAGGCATTCAAGTATTACGTTTTGATTTTGTCGGACTTGGTAAAAGCGAAGGTAATTTCTCTAACACCGATTTTTCCAGCAACATAAGTGATATTAAAGCTGCAGTTGAGTACTTAAAAAACAATAACAGTGCGCCACAACTCTTAATTGGACATAGTCTAGGTGGTATTGCCGCTGTGGCTGCGGCATGTGAACTTGATGAAATTCAAGCGGTAGCGACCATTGCAGCGCCAAGCCGACCTGCACATGTGTTGGATCATTTCGAACAACACATACCCAAAATTTTAAAAAACGGCTTTGATGAAGTTATGGTATTTGACCGCTCTTTCAAATTTACCAAAGAATATATATTAGATCTTAAAGATTATGATGAGCGCCATTTCATCCGCAAACTGAATAAACCAATACTTGTTTTTCACTCACCGTTCGACGACATTGTCTCCATTGACGAAGCTGCAAGAATTTTTATGGAAGCTAAGCACCCTAAAAGTTTTATATCGCTAGACCATGCTGATCATTTAATATCCAAAAAACGCGATGCAGAGTATATTGCAGATAATATCGCTTGTTGGGCTAAGCGCTATATTAATATGCAATAAACCGAAAATGATATTGAACTTTATCACCTAATTATGGTTTAAAGTTACTATACTATTCACTAAACCCCCCTTGTTTACCTTAAGGACTTCATCATGCGCAAACACCTACTTCAGAGTTTGATATTTACATGCTTTTTATTTCTCTCCTCCTCTCAGTTAGCCGCCAATGAAGCTACAGCAGAGGCATTGGTAGATGCAGCCACAACTTCTGTAAACACCTTCACCATTGACCCAGACATGAAATGGTTTCGTGACAATATGAGCAATGCAAAAGGGGTATTGATTGTGCCTCAGCTTGTTAAAGGTGGATTTATATTTGGTGGCTCGGGTGGTAGTGGTGTTTTACTAGCAAAAGGTGACGGCAATATTTGGAGTGATCCTGCGTTTTATACTATGGGATCAGGTACAGTAGGTTTCCAAATTGGCGTTGAAGTCTCTGAAATTATATTAATGGTTATGACGGATAAAGGTGTAGATGCTTTACTCACCTCTTCTCTCAAACTAGGTGGCGATGTCAGTATCGCTGCTGGTCCAATAGGTGCTGGGGCAAAAGCACAAACCGCAGATATTTTAGCGTTCTCTAGAACTAAAGGTATTTATGGCGGAGTTAATATAGAAGGTGCCGTGTTAAAAATTCGTAATGACTGGAATCATGATTATTACGGTCGTGATACTGCACCACGTGCAATTTTAATTGAACGTAGTGCAACTAACTCACATGCAGACGAACTTAGAAAAGCAGTTGCAAATCTAGCAATCAAAAGTGGTGGTTAATTTAAATCTATCTTGTCGTTTTTAATAATCTAGCAAGCGCTTTTGGTGCTTCAGTATTATTATCTTTGTGCCAATACATTGAAGAATTGTAGCCCGTCTCTATACCCCATTGCATATTTGGATCTTTTGCTTGCTCGACAATAATTCTCGCTTCCATTACAGATTGCTTATCGGATAAACCTTGGCGCTGTAAATAAGCGTCCAAGACCATAATATATTCTTGTTCAGGTATGTCATGGACCTCAGAAAAATATACTAGAGAACCATAGGTATACATGGTCATCACAGCTTGTTGTGGTGGCGAATAATCACGCGTCGATGACTGTGATTTACTTTCGATCATAAACTTTTGCAACAAGTCCAATATCAACGGATAGATATCAAACTTTGGTTTTCTTTTACCAATTATGGTCTCAAGTACAGACACAAATACTTCCCTAAAAACCTACTATTTAAATTTATTCAACAATTATTATTCTTAAGTAATTCAATTGTTTATGTAGGTTGCTACAGGGTCAAGTTATGTGTACTAATATGTAGCAAAAAGCCGACAGACACAGCTTAAGAACACTATCTAGCTGTATACTTAAATTAGTTTAAGACGATATATCAAAAAGCTTTTTGGTAACCTATCGTAAAGGTCCAGTCAGTTTCTAGCTGCGGGCCATTTAAATGTTGATAAACTGGCGCGCCAAATTCAAATGCAAGACGATGTCCAGCTAATCCACCCGATTGACCAATTAGGTTTAAACCTAACAATAAGTCTACTCGCTCACCACCTTGGTTATCAGGGTCTGCGGTTTGTACCGGCGCAACGATATCTGGATTTTGTCCTGATATTTCATCAATAGTTTGTCCAGCAATGCGTGCCGAAGTACTTATCCATGGTTTCCACAAATAACTTGCCCATGCGGTTAAGCGCTGCTCATCACCCAAGCTATAGTCTTCATGATTTTCATCTTCCAGCCTTATAACTGCGCTGTATTGAGCACCCCAGCCCACATTCCCAGAATTCCCGGTATAAGTAATACCGGGTAGTAAATCAAAAGTTCCCGAACCTAGTTGCATTGGATAAGGTAGTCGAAGTGTTGGCCTAGCTCCAGTAGGCGCTAAAACATCATCAGTTTCGGTAATAGAACCCGTAGGTAAACTCAGGCCGGCATTTAAATGAAGATGATGGATATCATCTTCGTATAAGCGAATTAATCCACCTATTTTTGTATCGCTAAAGCCACTCGACCGTGTAGTAAAGCCACCACGAACTGACGTTCCTGCAGGACCCATAAAAGTGAGGTGGTCCATATCTTTTTTAAGATAAGAACCCATCAACATTAAAGTTAACCAATCGTTTGGCGCATACATTACCCCAAACATATGCATATCCATTGTCATTTGTGTAGGCACCACTCTTAATGTTGGTGGCTGCATAGGCTGGCCAAAAAACGGATTTGCTACCGTAGTCACAATTTCCTCAGGACTAATACTGCTGCTTCCATCACGACTGTTTTTCATTTCCATGCGCATAAAACGATAAGAAAGCATCCATTCACCCTTAGCATGCATGTGATCTCCCATTACACCAATCGGCGCATGACTATCCGCACGATGTACACCATGATGACCAACATCGATACCCATAGGTTGATGCCCCTCATCACCAGCAGTAGCGATACTGATAAAGAATATTGAAAAGAAGATAGTGTATGAGGATAGAAATATACGCACAGGCAAGACTCCATGTCTTTAGTAATAGTATGCGAATATTTTATGGTTTTTACATACTATTGACGTGTGGCATAGTGTCGCACTTGACCTGGTATAGAAAATAAAAAGAGATAGCACCAAACTCTATAGTTAACCGACTTGCAGGATATAAAACAGATATACATTACAAGCCTATTTTGGAATGTTAGCTATAATATAATTTACGTATTACTGTATTCTATCTATGGAAATATAAATAAAATATTCTTTTTAACTGCATATCTAATTAATGCTTTATAATTAGCGTTTACATATATTTCATCAATATGCACACCACTGAATTCAATCAACCACAAGAACATCGTATTAACTTACGCCTGTTGATTTGGTTGCGCGTATTTGCCATCGTTGGGCAATTCGCAGCTGTATATTTTGCTAGCCACACACTCAACATTAATCTACAAACTGATTATTTATATATATGGATTGGAATATATACATTAATTAACGCAGTTACCTTTATACGCGTATATAGCAGTTTTACTATCAAACGCTGGGAATTTTTTATCCATCTTCTTGTTGATATTTTCATTCTAACCATGTTGTTTAAGTATTCTGAAGGTGGAGCCAATCCTTTTATATCACTCTATTTAATTCCTTTAACCATTTCGGCAATCACTTTACCTGCGATTTTTACTTGGCTGCTAGCCACCATAACAATTACCTGCTATGGCTTACTTGTATGGGTGATCAACCCTATGAATGAACATAGCTCTCATGCACAAAACTTTGAATTACATGTCACAGGTATGTGGCTAGGCTTTGTCATCAGCGCCATCCTAGTTTCATTCTTTGTGGTTAGAATGGGTCGCACCATACAACTACAGCAAAAAGAATTAGCTGAGCAAAAAACTCATGCGCTACAAAATGAACAACTGGTTAAGCTGGGAACTATTGCGGCAAGTACTGCACATGAGCTAGGCACACCATTGGGGACCATGCAGCTTGTAGTGGAAGATCTTAAAGAGCGTAAACATAATGACGAAAACAACAAGCAACTAAATATACTTAAAGATCAAATCAAACGTTGCAAAGAAGCATTATCAGTTTTATCAGCTTCAGTCGGTAGCGCGCCACTAGAAAAAGGTGAGCCGATGCTATTGCAGAGCTTTGTAACTGAACTACTAGAAGATTGGAAAAACTCTCGACCCGAAATAAGTATTAAAACATCTTGGCAAGGCGAATCACCTGGTCCAGAAATTATTGCTGAGCGTTCATTAAAACAAGCCATTAAATATTTTAGATAATGCCGCCAATGTGTCGCCAGAATATGTATCTTGTGAAGCCATACTGGAATCTCAAGCACTCACTTTATTGGTATCAGATCATGGACCAGGGATTCAACTAAATGATTCTGAAATTATTGGCCAACAACCACTCGCAGATAAAAGCAAAGGCTTAGGATTAGGGTTATTTTTATCCCATGGCATCATTAAACGCTTCGGTGGAAAAGTATCTTTAAAAAACCGTAGCCAAGGCGGCTTACAAACCACCATTTCCCTTCCTCTGCATGCATTATCAATTGTATGAGCCCTAACGACAAACATTTACTAATTGTCGAAGATGATGAGGCGTTTTCTTCGGCTTTAACAAAAGCATTAGAAAAAAAAGGCTTTACTGTATTTAATTCCAGCTCTATTGAAACTGCGCTACAAACTGCCAACCACTACAAACCAGAATTTGCATTAGTAGATTTACGTTTAGGCAATGATTCTGGCCTACAAATAATCCCGAGCTTAAAAGAGCTAAATACTAAAATAAAAATTGTTGTACTCACAGGATATGCAAGTATTGCTACTGCTGTAGAGGCGATTAAACTCGGTGCAATTCAATATTTAACTAAGCCTGCAAGCAGTGATGAGATTTACCAAGCTTTTTTTAAACCTGAAGGAAATGCTAAGCAGCAATTAGAACCTAACCCAATGTCCGTAAAACGACTCGAGTGGGAGCACATTCAAAAAGTGCTAAATGAAAATGAAGGAAATCTCTCGGCTACCGCTCGCGCTCTAAATATGCACCGCAGAACTCTGCAAAGAAAACTAAGCAAGCGACCAGCTAAAACTTAATTCAGCTGAAAGTGGATTATGATCTGAAGATTTAACATTGTGCGTACCAGTGCTTTCTGGAGTCAGTGAACGAACATAAATATGATCTAACAATTGACCGAATACAGTTTTACGATGGTCTTCTTGAAATGATAGCGCATTAAGCCCATGCTCAATCGCCAATGCATCCAAGATTTTCATGCGTTTTTTCCGCCAAGTATTAAAGTCGCCAGAAAGAATAATTGGACCATTGTGTTTAGCTAATACCTTGCACACTTTGTCGATCTGCTTACGAAATTGCTTAACTCCAAGCGTGAAGTTAATAGCGTGAATATTAACTACTACAAGTGTCTCTTCAGTATCTGATAGCGCATATTCGGTAATGTTCGTACACTTAGGCGTGGCTAACCATGGCTCCCAACAGGTGAGCTGATGTCGCCTTACAGGCTCATGCTTACAAATCGTCATAACTCCTGTTGTACGCTTGTTAGTCTTGTAACCTTTAGAAAATGACCAATGTACAGACTCATCAAAAGCCTCGGTTAAGTCGGAATGCAATACAGCTTCTTGAATTATGACCAGATCTTTGCCATCTGCAAGATCTAACAGATCCTCTCGCCAATTAGGCTTTAACCCTTTTTTTATATTCCAACATAAGAAGTTAATACTCGCGGCATCAAGCGTAGAAGCATTTGAATCAACGGCAGGTTCAGATCGACTTTTATGAAACAAGTGATTTCCTTATCTAACAAGCTATTAATTAATGCTTACATTAACGCAGTTAGAATAAAAATTTTACAATAGATTGTACATGAGGGCTATTTTAAGGAATACAAGGCTTTTCAACATAAATTTAGTTGATAAAATCGATTACCTGCCTAATCCAGGCTCTTAGAACTAAACTATACTCGGTAATAGTAGTTATTTCCTACGCTCTAGGAGCTTTTCATACTGCTTAAGGGCGTCTTCAGCACGTGTGTAGCCAAATTCTATCAGCTCTTCGGCGCGGTCAAATTCAAACCAACTGCAAATATTCCGTGGCACCTCAACCACAATATCGGGTCGATTAGCGGCAAGCTTAAAGCGAGCAATAGAAGTTTGCATGGTATCCATTGATTGAGTAACAAGATTAAAGAGCCCTAGATCTTGTTGATTTTTATCTGTCACACCTTTTGGTAATAAGCCTTCGATAAATCTCTCAATACCTATTTGATACTTACTTTTACCTTCATTTTCATCATTATTTTTTAATTCTGCCTCACGCTCAGCTTCAAATATTTCAGGCATCCCGTTCAATGCCACTGCAATGGTTAACTGCGAGTCATCATTTAAGGTTGGTGCGATTGGCAAAGGATTAATAATGCCCCCATCTACCAGCACTCGACCCGCTAGTTGCACGGGTGAGAATACCATCGGCACTGCGATAGAAGCTCGAATAGCTTCAAATAACGAACCACTCGCGAGCCATATTTCTTTTTGCTCGAGAATGTCAGTAGCTACAGCAGTATAGCCAATAGGCAAGTCTTCGATAGTTCGGTCTTTGATAATTTCATTAAGCACTTCGATTATTCTTTCACCCTTAAATAACGATTTTTTGCTGAATGAAATATCTAACAAACGAATAATGTTTCTGCGTTTTAGTTCCTTTACCCAATCCACATACACATCAAGTTCACCTGCAGCATAAATCCCGCCTACAAGAGCGCCCATGGATGAGCCTGAAATATATTGAACTTCAAAATTATGATCTTCCAAGCAATGTATCACGCCGATATGCGCTAATCCACGTGCTGCACCACTTCCTAACACTAAAGATATTTTTGTTTTCTTATTCATTGCTTTGCGTATGTAAATGACTTTAACTTATAGATATGGTGAAAATAGCCAGGCTATGCCATCACGTATTTTAATTGGCAATGAGCGATTATCTACTTCTTCTAGTGTAACTCGCCTACAAGTTTGCAATACACTTTGAGCGTAACTATTTAAATTATTTGCAAAATCAACTTCATATACTTCAACACCTACTTCATAGTTAAGCCTTAGGCTGCGCGGGTCAATATTAGCTGACCCAATCAAGCTGTATTGATTATCGATAACAAATAATTTCGAATGAGAAAATGGTGGTGGCTGATAATAGATTTCAACACCATTCTCAAGTAGTTCCCAAAGCATATGACGTGATGCCCAATGCACATAGCTAAGATTATTCTTACTAGGAAGAATAATAGTGACTGTCACACCACGTAAAGCTGCAGTTTGTAATGCACTAATAAGCTCTCGATTAGGTAAAAAATACGGCGTCATAAGTGTAATGGTATGGTTTGCAGAATTAATTGCAGTTAATAATATTATGGATAAATGATCTAAGTTTTCTCCTGGGCCATCAATGATAGTACGACAAATTGTTGGGCTTACTGAATTGCGACTTTCCCGACTGGGATTTGTATTAATTTTACCACCAATGAAGTGCCAATCTATTTCAAATACATGTCTTAATTGTTGTGACATATTACCCATAATTTTAAAATGAATATCCTTTAATGATTTTTTTTCTGATTCATCTTTTTGAAAATATTCTGCAGATATATTCATGCCTCCTACAAAACTAAGTTCATTATCGATGACTATTAACTTACGATGGTTGCGCAAATTAATACTAAAATTGAAAGGAATAAGTTTAGGAGGTAAAAATCGAAGTACCTGCACACCATGCTTTGTAAGTTTTCTACGTACTTTTCGCCAAGAATATAACTCTCCTATTCCATCAATTAGCACATACACTTTAACACCACGATTTTTTGCTTTAATTAAGGCCTCAGCAAACTGTTTTCCGAGTTTATCTCCTTTGAAAATATATACACATAGATAAATATATTCCTTAGCTTCGTTTATTGCTTTTAGCATTTCTGCAAAGGTTTGCTCACCCGAATATAAGATTTCCATCTTATTGCCACCGATCAATGGCAATTCGGTTATACGGTGAGATACTTTTTGTAGTTTTCCCAATGAGCCAGGAATCTGCTTAAGCAACTCATTGCTAATAGTACTATTTTGCTGGTGCGATGCTTCGTCTAAGAATGGCGCAGCAAGTACTCGAGCACGTTTATGCACTCGATTTATTCCAAATATAAAATAAAGCAGCGGACCAAATAAGGGCAGAAAAATACAAACTGCAATCCAGCCAAATGCAGCTCTAGAATCTTTTTTATATATTAATGCGTGAGTAGCTGCATAGATCGCTACAATAAATGAACAAACTACTATTAGATACTGATATGACATCTTATGTGCATTGGGTCTTTCATAAGCCCTAACATATTTTTGTAATTTCTTATCTAAGGCAGATCTGTGCAATCTATACTATAGCAGTTTAG
>CAJHXG010000089.1_pt1 | contig 11996 bp, 15 predicted proteins | sample 9198481 | NCBI WGS metagenome assembly CAJHXG01 (sample SAMEA7708348, study PRJEB35096) | sediment metagenome | biome: marine neritic benthic zone biome [ENVO:01000025]; feature: sediment [ENVO:00002007]; material: shallow marine sediment [ENVO:03000034] sea grass bed [ENVO_01000059] ... | reverse complement strand
GATCGCTAAAATTGAAATTCATCGCCCAGCACTCGACAAACCATTGATTTCTGCAACTGATAAATATGTGATAGCTGTCGCCACAGATGAGCCCAGCAAGGTACAGAGCAATTTACCGCTATTAGATCTTAATGATACTGAAATGATTGCAGACTATATTGAGCAATTCTTGATCAATTCTAAGGTGTAATTTACAAGTTAAGTTGCTATCTCTCTCCACTGGCCAGTTCAAAAAATGCTATAATTTGAATATATTTGAACGAGTTGGTGCAGCGAATAATAACAATGCATACTATATAACTTATGTTATAACAATAAGTTACGAATACTTTTTAATCTTAGATATTACATATGCTGGTTGTAGTTATACCCAAATCAATGCGGGTAGCAGTCAGTTTTGGATGCAAATTAAGCAAAATAACGAATTAGATTCATTTAGGAGAATGCAACATGGCAGATCGTACCATCACAGTCACTGATAATACGACAGGGAAAACAGTCGACCTCCCGATTCTTGATGGCACCAATGGCCCCAGCGTGATTGATATTGGCAAGCTATACAAAGAGCTTGGCTATTTCACTTTTGACCCAGGTTTTGTATCTACAGGAAGCTGTGATAGTAAAATTACCTTCATAGATGGAGATATCGGCCTACTCCGTTATCGTGGTTATCCCATCGAACAACTTGCGGAAAAGAGCACATATTTAGAAGTCTGCTATCTTCTCTTATACGGCGAGCTCCCTACTAAACAAGAATTTGATGCATTTGAGTCTAGGCAAAGAGTGCACACTTTGCTTGATGAAAAGATGCGCCGTTTCTATTTAGGCTTTCATAATAATTCACACCCTATGGCAATGATGGTTGCAACCGTTGGCGCTTTGTCTGCATTTTATCATGACCAAATTGATGTGCATGATGCAGAGAATCGAGAGATTGCTGCCAAAAGACTCATTGCAAAGGTGCCTACCATGGCAGCTTGGGTATATAAGTACACTGTTGGTCAACCTTTTATTTATCCAAACAATAAATTGGATTATGTATCTAATTTCTTGCACATGATGTTTGGCTTACCAACCATGGACTACGAGCCAAGTCCTACATTTGTAAAAGCCATGGATGTTATTTTAATTTTACATGCCGATCATGAGCAAAATGCATCAACTTCAACAGTAAGGCTAGCTGGTAGTTCTGATGCAAACCCTTATGCAGCACTATCGGCTGGTATTAGTTCACTGTGGGGCCCTGCGCACGGAGGTGCGAATGAAGCAGTGATTAATATGCTAGAAGATATCGTTCAATCAGATAATGACGTCAATTACTATGTAGACCGCGCAAAAGATAAAAATTCTGGATTCCGTTTAATGGGCTTTGGTCACCGTGTGTATAAAAACTATGATCCTCGCGCAAAAATTATTCGTGAAGTATGTCATGAGTTACTCGCTGAACTCGGTGATGACAACCCTAACAAACCTCTTTTCGATACGGCAATGGAATTAGAAAGGATTGCACTTTCAGATGATTACTTTGTAGAACGAAAACTCTATCCAAATGTAGATTTCTACTCAGGCATTATTTTACGTGCGATGGGTATTCCTATGAATATGTTTACCGTTATCTTTGCATTAGCAAGAACGGTTGGCTGGATTTCACATTGGAAAGAACACATGAGTGATCCAGCTGCAAAGATTGGTCGTCCTCGTCAATTATACACTGGTTCAGATGAAAGGAACTATGTAGACATTAATAAACGTTAATTGTATTACGTAATTTCAGCAAAGAACTTTCTTAACACTGGGCTAAATTGTTCTTCATCAACTAAAAATGCATCGTGTCCTTTATTGGATGCGATGCGTTCAAATTGCACATTACGCCCTGCCTTTTTAATTCCGTTATAGATTTCTTCCTGTTGCTGAATAGGAAACAGAATATCCGTATCTACGCCTACTACTAGCGTTTTCTTAGCGTGTATTTTAGCTAGACCAGCGTTGACTGAACCGCCATGTTCTGCAACATCGAACAAGTCCATCGCTCTAGACAAATACAAATAACTATTCGCATCAAAAGTTTCGACAAATTTATGCGCGTTGTAGTCAAGGTATGATTCTACTTCAAACTCAATACCAAACTTTTCTTTACTACGTCGACTAGGCTCAACACGCGCACGGTTAAAGCGCACATTCCACTCTTCTGCAGCACGGTAAGTCACTAAACCAAGTTTTCGTGCAAGCACCATGCCGCGCTTAGGTTCTTCGTCTGGCTCGTAGCAACCACTTTTCCAATCCGGATCACAAGTCACTATTTCTCGCTGCAATGAACGCATTGCAATAGCCAACGGTAGCGCCCTACATGCACCTGAAATCGTAACCAGATAATCCAACTCATCTGGGAACTGCAGTGCATACGCAAGTGAAGACATTCCTCCCATAGAAGCGCCCACTACCGCATATAAATGGTCAACACCCAATTCTTGCATAGCATGATGACCTGCTTTAGCGATGTCCTCGATGGTTAATTCAGGAAACTCTGAACAATATTGCTTACCTGTTTTTGGGTTTATCGAATTTGCGCTGGTCGAGCCAAAACAGCTGCCCAATGAATTCACACACACCACGTAAAAATGATCTGTATCAATAGGCTTACCTGGACCAATCATATACTCCCACCAACCCGGAGTTTGATCTTCAGGAGAGGAACATGCATGTGCGGATGGCGACAAACCAGTAAACACTAAAATTGCATTATCATGAGTTTCGGAAAGTTTGCCCCATGCTTCATAAGCAACATTAACTTTTGGTAACGCCTCACCACGCCGCATAATAAAATCAGTCGTTCCATAATCGCCATGCAACTCTACATATTTAGTCGCAGGTGGAGCACGATTTGGAATCGGGTGGATTTCTTTAGCGGGTGAACTCACAGTATTCTCTATCAATATATATCTAGTCTATATTTTGGGCACTTCTTTTAGTAGCGCAAATTACCCAAATTCAAAAGGAAGTGGATTCTAGCAGTTACATACCAGGTTTAAACAGATTTTCGAGAGCGCAGAGTCTGAATCACAGACAAAATTAACAAAATCACGAATAAAATTAGCGTCTGCTCTGGAATTGTCAAATCTGCAAAGGTCCAATTAGTTTCTGCACAGGAACCTGAACCAGTTAGGGTTTTCTTAAGTGTTTCAAAAAGTGGCAAGGTATCCAGCATGAAATACAAATCTGGCCCACATTCAGGCACTTGATCTTTGGGTAAGTTTTGTAACCAAATATGTCGTGAAGCCAGCCCTATTCCAACTGAACTCAATAGTATACAAAGCACACCATAAACTTTTGTAAAGATTGTTCGTGGCCCGTGTAGAAACGCAATTAGAAACACTATACCTAAACAGCTAATAACGACTCTATCTAAAATACAAAGTGGACACGGATCTAAAAACAAAGTTCGTTCAAGGTAAAGCACAGCGAAAAACATCGAAGCTATACAAATTGCCAAACCCAAGAAAGCAAGGGAACGATAACTAAACATATATAATGCCTTAACCCTTATCAGTTATTCTTCAGCTTCAACAGGTTCTTCTAAGGGTGCTGCTATAGGCTCTTCGTAAGATATTTCTGTATACCCTTTAGGTGGGCCTTGTAATTGGAAACTATCTACAGTTTTACTCTCTTTAATATTCGTCGAACCCTCTCTTTGGGTAATGTTATATTCAAACCAATCCGCTTTCACTGAAAAAACATCATACGAAATCTTGTCACCATTACTGTTAACTTCATAGTAAACACCATCTTCATACACCCATGTACCAGCATCCGATGACTCTTCATAAAGTTTGTCGCCATCATGAACAATCATGTAATCAACCTTATAGCTACCATCCGCGCCGCGGACCATTTTCCAAGATTCTGCCCAACCTGCATCTTCCTCATCTTCATAAGTACCGTCGCCACGCCACACACCCACAAGTGCCTCTGCAGCTTTTGCATCATCATCTTTAACTTCAGCATTATTAGTGCAAGAAACAAGTGCCAGCAATATAGGAATCAATAAAAGCTTCATAAGTGTTCACATAGAAATAGTTAATAAAGTCCTATAAGTTTATATATTAGTAGCTAGTCGCACAATGCGATGTACTCAGTAGCAATTAATTATGGTCTATGGTTGTATAATTTCTACAGAATCGCTAAAGAGAAAGAATATCAAAGATTAGCTCCAAGCCTACCAAGTAGAAACACCGTCGCAAAGTAACATCCAATCATCACCACTAAGCCAATCACCATACTTATTGAAAATGGAACCTGTGCTTTTAAAAGTACAGGAAGAACTACAAAAAAAGAAAGTGAAGGTAGAACAAGCCAGAATATACTTGTTGTAAGTGAAGATATTTGCTCTACATCTTTCGTTTCAAAATATATCCAGCACATTGCTAACACCGAAACAAGTGGAACAGATGCTAGCAATGCGCCAACAAATGAACTCATTTTAGATACTTCAGATATTGAGACAATTAAAGCAGCAGTAATCGCTAATTTAGTTAAATACCAAGTCATATCTATTACACCTCGATTCGAAAAGATAATTTAATAATTAGTAATGGATCAATATTCAATAATCATTGATCAAACCCATTAAATTCTTTAATAGGCTGAATTTATCAATTGAATGAAATACATTGTGATATAAATGAACTATAAGACACATCACATCGCGTACAAGTGCCTTCGATGCAATTGCTTTAAACCAGATATCAGGTTTACATATGGATAAGACAATCATTTACAGATTAGATTAAAACATTATTTACTCAAATGGATGAAATTGAAATGGGCGAGATAATTGAATTTAAGACGAAAGAGACTGAGAGAAGGCTTGAGCGAATTCAGGAATTGATGCACAAAGCATTAACCGATTTGCTTGATGATGAAGATATGCAAGAACTTAAGAAACTCACCAGACAAGGGTGTCACTAATACAGTATCCACCACATCAAAGTTAAGCTTTACACCTATTGCGAAAAAGCATTCACTTTTTAAGTAAATGTTGTGCAACCATGAAGCAAAGATCTGCATGTAAACCAAAATATTCTGCGGAACGGTTCGGGCCGAGCTTGCATTCGATATTATTATCAGGCACTAGTGGTTTAGGGTTACCATCTTCGGTGACAAAAATAGGCTCAATTCTTTCAAGTAACTCAGTGTGAGAGATTTTCTCTTCCAGTTGCTTGCTGATGAATTTGTAGTTTTCCAGTGCCTTAGGCGTATCATGCTTTTTAAGGAAAGGAATATATGTTTCCAGTAAGAATATTAATCGTTTCGTTTCATCAGGAATATAATTTTCTTCGAAGCTAAGCATAGATTACTGAACACTCTTTCAAGTCTTTATAAATAAACACAACTCTCTTTGTGAATACTTACACGTATAGACACAAAGAGTTGAGGTTTAAAATGCTCTCAGCGAAATCTTATCAAGCCTGCACCTGATCAGAAACTATTACTACCACGCTCAAGTTGCCATAGAGTGACACATTTTCTGTTCACCTTTATTTAGCTTGTTGTATGCCGCTTGTGCGTTGGAATAACGATCGAGATCGGTACTTACTAGCCCTGAAAGAACGATATCCGCATAGGAAGTTAAATGATCAAAGAACTCATGATTTTCAATCTGGATGCTTGAATCTTTTGCAGTAAGAAAACTATCTTTCATTCTCTGTTCCATTTTCTGATCAATTCGATCAAAGCCGATTTCCCTAGGTACGTGCACGTGCACATCTGCATGGTTAGACCTAAAATCTTTGCGCAAACCCGAAAAATCATCGAGATGATCAATCCACTGATCAATTACCTTATGCCACTTACTTAATGGCTCACCAGGTAATACCTGTACTCCAGGATGAGTAAATTTCGCTAAGTTGAACAGCATCCACTTGCCTGCTTTATTGCTTTCATCTGCTGCGCGCAAAGCATGTGTTAACGCTGCGCCAGAATCCCTAACTGCAAAACGCATGAAACAATCCTGAGAAAACTTATTGGTTACCTCTTGACGGAATCGATCACGAACGGCTTTTAGTCCTGTATCCGTGTAAGAGGTTAATCGTTGCCAAGAATGTTCGGTATTCACCACAAAAAAACCACCTGTAAACGGGTTATCTTGTTTGCCATTGCCTTTTGTCATTGCATCTAATTCATTTAGGCTTGCAAACAGGCTAGCTGGGGCATCCCCATCACCACTATGTGGAAGTTGCCCTACACCTATAATGGGAATTTTTTTAGTTAATTTATCGCTGCTTAATTGACGAGTAAGATCTATCGCCATTCCACTGCCGGTACCGCCTGCTAAATTAAAGCAAACCATTATTCGTGCAGGTAATTCAGATTGCTCAGCGTGATTAGCAAAATTAGTAAGTGCGACATCTAAAATACGCGGCTCATCATTGTAGGCTTTATAATAAATTGCTTTAGCTACCGCTCTTGATAGATGCGAGCCTGCTTCAGGTAGTTTGATATCTTTTGGCAACCAGGATTTTCCATCTGCCATTTTATCTAAGCTTGCAATCAGCTCGTCACGTTCAGGCATGTCTAAAGAAATAGACTGGTAGTGGAAATTTTCTGGAGCAACCCCTTGTTCTTCAAGGCGTTGTTTTAGACCAGCTGCATAACCATCTACACGCTGCAAGTCACGATCTCCAACATCAATCACCAATGCCGCTACGCGCGCCCTTGGATCCATCAAAACATCTTCTATCTCACCCGTTCTAAGTAATCCATCCACATAACCCGCACCTGTTCGCCCAATTCCCACTACGCTTAAGCTATAAGGCTCAGGCTTAGAGGCTGAAATATTTGAATTAGCATCTGTCATTTTTTCATCTCCTAATTTATTTTTCCTTTATTAAACCCTCCTTAGAATTTTGTCCTTTAGTAAGAAATACATTTAACTACTTATGTAATGAAATCTTCTATTAACACTCTTCAATACTCTAATGACGAGGACCTTGATCAGGCCGCAATAACAAACGCTCAACGCGTTTACCATTCATCACATGAGTCTTTAAAATTTCGTCTATATCTGCTTCGCATTTATAGGTATACCAAACACCCTCAGGGTAAATCACCATTGTTGGCCCAAGCTCACATCGATTTAAGCAGCCCGCATGGTTCACGCGGATCTTTTTAAGACCCAATGACATTGAACGCCTACACATATAATCGCAGAGCTCTTTCGACCCTTTTGCCACACAACTGCCGCGCTTATGGGTTGCGGGTCTTTCATTGGTGCAATGAAATATGTGAACGTCATAAAAATGTTCTTCACTTGGCGTTTTCTGACCTAATTCAACAGCTTCATCTGATGATGACTCTAGACTTCGATTAGCCGATACACTACGCCATTCTGGCATGGGGTGGCTCCAATGCGATCTCGAAAATCGTGTACAAGCTTGTTACTATTTTAATATTTAACAACAGCTTATATTCAATAATTAATGTTAAACGATAATCCTAAACAAAGCATTTCCATACTTATGCTTCTACTTGTTCAAGCAAAGCGTTTGCACTACTCATCTCGCACGAAAGAATACTTTCTTCAACGTTTAATGCCTTCACCACACCATCTTCGACCAACATAGAATAGCGTTCTGAACGATCACCTAGACCAAAATCTGAAAGATCCAAACAAAGTCCTACGGCATTCGTGAACTCAACTTTTGGATCGCAAAGCATCATTACGTTATTGCTTACATTATGGTCTTGCGCCCAAGCCTGCATTACAAATGGATCATTGACTGATATACATGCAATTGTATCAACACCATTCGCTTTCAGTTCGTCAGCATGATTCACAAAACCTGGCAAATGTTCCTCTGAACAAACCGGCGTATAAGCACCAGGTAAACCAAACACTGCTACTGTTTTACCCTTAAAGATTTCGTCACTGCTACTACTACGAACATCTATAGGCGACTCGGTGCCCATCCATTTAAAGGTGGCCGATGGTATTCGGTCACCGACTTTAATTGTCATGTGTATCTCATTCTCACATAGGCCAACTTAACTTGTTAACTTGGACTTATTTATCTTCCTTGCAACAACACTTCCTATTAATGGCAAGGGAATGCAAGTCCGTGACGAATATCATGTGCTGCATTATGCAATACTTCTGGCCCAGCAAAGCCTACCGCAGCAAGAATAAATACGCCGGTAAGCACTGCTGCCGATATGGCATATACACTTGCCCATGGTATTGCTCTAGTTTGAATTTGAACTAGCATATTTGTAGCTTCTTTTACTGCACTCATATCACTTCTCCTTTATTTATATTTTGTTTATTTATAATTATGTTGTTAAATATTTAAAATTAACTTCCCGGCACTACACAACTAGCAAAACCTTCAGCGAACTCATCGCGATCAAGATTTTTACCAATCATTACGTACTCGGTTATTTTTTCTTCACCAGATTTCCACATTCGCTCAGGCACCATGGTGGTCAACATGCGCACACTTTGGAAAATGACACGCTCATTAAAGCCTTGTGCATTAAAAATTCCTTTTGTGCGGTACATGTCTTCACCTTGCTCTGCAAGCTTTTCATTTAACCAAATCATGAATCGATTCATATCAATGGGTCGCTCTTCGCGTAACACAAATGAACCCACTGACTGGTCGTGCTCATGTTCAAGATCATCAAGAAAAGTTGGATCTACTTCTAACTTTGCTTCTAATTCAAAAGCACCAACACCGATCACTTTTTCGAGATCGATATCGCTGTTTGAAGTGTGGTAGATCTTTGCAAAAGGATTAGATCTTCGTATCACATGTTCTACTTCTAGCAATCGTTCTTTTGAAACTAAATCTGCTTTATTCAACAAAATGATGTCTGCAAAAGCGATTTGTTCTTGCGCCTCTTCACTCTGCGCAAGATTTTGTTCAAGATTGACTGCATCCGCCAAAGCAATAAAAGAATCTAATCGCGTTTTAGAAGTCAACTTGTCTTCCAGGAAAAACGTGGAAGCAACGGGTGCAGGATCAGCTAAACCCGTGGTTTCAACTAAAATTGCATCCAGCTCAGAACGCTGTTGCAATCTATCAAGTGTATCGATCAAATCTCCACGCACGGTGCAACATAGGCACCCATTATTGAATTCCACTAATTCTTCTTGATCATTTTGCACGATCAATTGGCCATCAATACTGACTTCACCGAATTCGTTAACAATAACCGCTATTTTACGGCCATGTTGCTCAGCAAGGATCCGGTTAATGAGTGTGGTCTTCCCCGAACCAAGGAAACCGGTCACTACTGTTACCGGTATTCGCTTATCGGATACTGCTGAAGCATCACTCATTAACTAAAACCCTCTCTGAACGTTTTGCCATTTGTTAACAATGGTTAAGGTGTTGCCACGACTGTCTTGGTCATCATGTCGATACCTTCTGCAAGAATCGAAGTGCGATTTGCTGGTGGCAGTGCATCACCACGCATTTGATCGTAAGGAACTACGACCCAGCAGGCACAACCCCACAAACACTCACCTGCCATTCCATTAAAGCGAATCGCTGGTTCAGACATCAACACACCTAAATCAAGCAACCATGAGTGGTGTAGTAGCTTAGCTTCCCAATCAAGCTTGTCGTACTCTTCACGCGATTTCCAAAAGATATCCAGATCAGTTTTCGCCATGCCTGGCAAAATAATGTCGGCATACGAAGTTAAATGATCGAAGAATTCATGATTGGTAATTTGAATGGTTGAATCTTCACCTGGAACTAAAAAGTGCGCCTCAAGCTTAGCTTTAACTTCAGCGTCGATTTCATCAAATCCTATTTCGCGTGGCGCATGAATATGTACTTCTGCGTAATCGGTTCTGAAATCTTTATTAAGTCCAGAATAATCATCGATATGATCGACCCACTGGTTCATCACTTTACGCCACTTACTTAGTGACTCGCCTGGGAGCACTTGAACTCCTGGGTGTGTGAATTTAGATAGGTTAAACAAGGTCCAGTTTCGTGACTTACCACTTACTGTTTCATGCGGTGCACCCGTAAACCCAGCAGGTCTTAAAGCTCTAAACAATAATTTGCCGTTTTCTTTATAGGCAAATCGCATGAATGAGTCTTGTGCAAATTTATTGGTAACCTCATTAGCAATTCGATGACGAACTGAAGGATCAATATTCTTATTCTTTTCATCATTTTGTGTATACGATGATAAGCGTTGGAATGAGTGCTCAGTATTAACCGCCATAAAGCCGCCGGTAAATGGACTCTTATATAGATCACCCCAAACCGCACATACTCCAGCATTCTTATCGTCATCGAGCATGCAATCTATTTCATTTAATGTTGGAAAAATTGCGGGATTAATTTCTTCGCCATCTCCACTATTAGGAAGCTGCCCTACACCCACGACGGGAATACGTCGACCGAGCTTGACGCTAGACAAGTGACGCGCAAGATCCACTATGATGCCACTACCGGTACCACCATTTAAACTAAAACATGTCAACACAATGGAAGGTAATTGTGCTTTTTCGATGTGATCAACAAATCTTTGCAGCGCCTTTTCCATTGGACGATCGCCATCGTAATACGCTTTTGCGTAAAGGGCTTTGGCAAATGCACGCGGCATATGATCGCCCACTTGTGGCATTTTAAAATTTGAAGGTAACCACGGTTCATAATTAGGATTCCAGTAATATCTGGGATACTCTAATTTTAAGAATTCGCGCATTCTTCTTAAGGTGTTAAATAGATCATCACGCTCTGGTATTTCCAAGCTTACCATTTCAAACTGGAAACGTTCTTCTGGAATACCACGCTCTTTTAAGCGCTGCTTCAATCCTGCAGCATAGTCTTTAGCTTGCAACATATCGTCTTCGCCAATATCAACAACTAAAGCTGCGATCGTTGCGCGTGGGTCTTCAAGAATATCTTCCACTTCGCCTGTGCGTAACATTCCATCCACATAACCAGCGCCGGATCGACCGATACCAACTACATGAATACAATGCGGCGCCTGTTCGCCCGTTGCACTATGGTATAATGAATTTTGTGACATTACTAATTCCTCCTAATATTTTTCTAATTACAGTTGTTTTTTACACTTTTAAATAATTTATAATTTTTCACCGTCAGTAAGTTTTTAACATCTCGGTGTAAACCCTGTATCTTCATCAAGAAAACCTAAGTCATAGAGAATGTGAGCTGCAGAAGTAGAACGCTCATCTGTTACATACACTCTATAGTCTTCAACAAATAAACCCGGATCTTTATCAATCAACCCCTCTTCAATTAATTGAACCCCTTTCTCTAAATTCGTACGACTTAACTGTGCTTTCCACAGTGGATTTTCTATATAGATAGCTTCGTCATCACAACCCGTTACGGTTAATGTTTTACCACCCGCAACGGTTGGAACTTCAACTCCATTCTTATATCTCTCTTTCACTTGCGCCCAATCAAGTGACATTTTGTTTTTCTCCTGCGTTTAAATGTTTTTGCATTCTATTTTTTCCCATAGATATTTTAATAAGTAGCTGTCACTACGCTGTTGCCGCTTTTATCTTGTCAGTCTTAATCACTTGCTTAATATCTGGCCCACGGATTTGATCGTATGGCACCACTACCCAACAAGCACAGCCCCACAAACACTCTCCTGCCATACCATTAAACCGAATTGCAGGCTCGCAGAGTAGTACACCCAAATCTAATAGCCATGCATGATCGGTAAGTTTTTCTTCCCAAGTCTGTGGGTCATACGCCTCACGAGAATCAAAAAATAAATCGAAATCTAGTTTACTAATGCAAGGCAGAATGAATTGCACGCTACCAGGGTTGTCGCCTGCAGACGGAGTGATCCCAGGGTCTGCGGTTGATGAAAATGCTTTGCTTAAAGTCCCTGCAAGCTTTGTTATTTTTGAATCTTCAGGATTCACAGCTCGTACTTCTATGAATTCTGGTTTGTAGCTATCACGAATACCCATACGACTTGCCATATCGTCT
>CAJHXG010000261.1_pt1 | contig 12022 bp, 11 predicted proteins | sample 9198481 | NCBI WGS metagenome assembly CAJHXG01 (sample SAMEA7708348, study PRJEB35096) | sediment metagenome | biome: marine neritic benthic zone biome [ENVO:01000025]; feature: sediment [ENVO:00002007]; material: shallow marine sediment [ENVO:03000034] sea grass bed [ENVO_01000059] ... | reverse complement strand
TAACTTGGTTCAAGCGATGCACTTGTACATGCTGACCCGGAAGACACCGCAATATCTTTCAGTGCCATAATTAAACTTTCGCCTTCAACATAGTTGAAACTTACATTGAGGTTGCCCGGAATGCGTTGCTCCAAGTCACCGTTGATATAGATTTCTTCCATATCCTTCAGACCATTCAATAATCTGTTGCGTAACATCAAAATTCGTTCGTTATCTGATGCCATTTCTTCTTTAGCAATACGGAACGCTTCACCCATACCAACTATTTGATGCGTTGCTAAAGTGCCTGAACGCATACCGCGCTCATGGCCGCCACCATGCATTTGCGCTTCAATGCGTACTCTTGGCTTTCTGCGCACATACAAAGCACCAATGCCTTTTGGTCCGTATACTTTATGCGCAGACAAACTCATTAAGTCCACCTGCATATCTTCAACATCAACAGGCACTTTGCCTGGACTCTGCGCTGCATCCACATGAAAAATTATTTTACGTTCACGGGTAATTTCACCAATCGCTTTAATGTCTTGTATTACACCAATCTCATTATTAACATGCATAATAGAAATTAAAATGGTGTCGTCACGAATTGTTGCTTTTAAAACATCTAGGTCAACCAAACCGTTATCACGCGGCTCTAAATAAGTAACCTCAAAGCCTTCACGCTCAAGCTGGCGGCACGTATCTAACACAGCCTTATGTTCAGTTTTACAAGTGATGATGTGCTTGCCATTCTTTTGATAGAAATGTGCAGCACCCTTAATAGCTAGATTATTTGATTCAGTAGCACCACTCGTCCAAACAATTTCTTTTGGATTTGCATTAATTAATGCCGCAACATTTTTGCGCGCTTCTTCAACTGCTTTATCTGCATCCCATCCAAAAACATGACTACGTGAAGCAGGATTTCCAAAATTACCCTCTTTGGTTAAACAGTCCATCATCGCTTGTGCAACACGCTCATCTACTGGCGTGGTCGCACTGTAGTCTAAATAAATTGGTACTTGTACGTCTGTCACTTTTGTTTCCTTAAAATAACCTGGCTTTAAAAATTCTGTTAACTAAATTCAACTCTATGCACTTGATGATCTTGTCGACTCGCTACTTCGCGCACACTTAAATCACTCACTGCTTGCGCAAGACTGATGTTAGAAAGGTAGCTTCTTATTTCACCACTCAAGTTTTCCCACAAGTCATGTGTCAAACAACGCTGATGATTTTGGCAATCCGCTTTACCACCACAACGGGTGGCATCGACGTTTTCATCTACTGCGTCAATTACATCTGAAATCGCAATTTGCTCTGAATCTACCGCTAGCGAATAACCACCACCTGGTCCACGCGTACTTTTCACCAAACCTTGTTGTCGTAAGCGCGTAAATAATTGCTCTAAATACGACAACGATATGCCTTGCCGATCTGCAATATCTGACAACGAAACCGGACCTGATTGGTGATGCAATGCGATATCAAACATCGCTGTAACCGCGTATCGCCCTTTAGTGCTCAATTTCATGGTTCGCTGCCCTCATAATGGTTAGCCTAATTCCTAGTGTTTTAGTATAGCAAATAACCCAGTAGTCTACTCAAGTATTATAGATAGATGGTCTATAACTAGCACTATCTCCAAGGTAGTGTGATACAGGACAAGCTGAAATACCACTTTAAAAATATGGTAATAAATTTATTTGTCGAGGGTATTTGTCTGACGTTTCGCTTTTTGGGTAGCGCTTAGAATGCCACGGAGAATATTGGTTTCCACCAATGTGGGCCGAGCCCTGCTGTAAAGATGGCGTAAGCGTCGCATTAATAACTTGGGCTGTTTAGGATCAAAAAACTCAATTTCTTGCAGTACTTGCTGCATATGTTCAAACAAATTTTCTAGTTGCTCGACAGTAGCCAAGGCATCAACCTCGCCATCGGATTCATGCTCAGGATTGGCAACTGTATTTGCGGAAGATTTTTTTAGAAAGGCACTATAAATTTCATAACAAATTACTTGCACTGCAGAAGCTAAATTCAGTGAACTAAACTCCCAGTTTGCTGGAATGGTTGTTAGATAATGACATTGATCTAATTCTTCATTAGTAAGCCCACTACTCTCACGTCCAAAAACTACAGCCACACTACCTTGCTCGAGTTCCTGCCATAGCCTCTCTCCCACTTTATCTGGAGTGAGTTCTGGACATTGCAAACCTCGCTCACGAGCACTAGCACCTACAACAAAAGTACAATCAGCAATCGCTTCTTTAAGTGAATCACACACGACAGCTCGCTCAAGCACATCAACTGCTCCCGTTGCACGCGCTCTTGCTTGTCCACTAGGAAAATCTTCTGGATTTACCAGAACCAAATTTTCAATACACATGGTTTTAGCAGCGCGAGCAGCCGCACCTATATTTCCCGGATGCGATGGTTCGACTAAAACAATTTTTATTTGATTGGGCTTATTCACTTCAATAATTAATTTTCAAAACGACCAGAAGAGGTATTTTTTCTGTGGAGTATACGTAATTTATGAGTCAGTGCTATGCTTATGCTGCGTTTTGTTTTTCACATACTAGCTATCCCAATCTATCATGCAAGCCACTTTAAATATTGCAATCGAAGCTGCACGCGAAGCCGGAAAAATTATTTTCCGTAATATGTCACGTGTTCATTCACTTAACATTAAAACCAAAGAAAAAAATGACTTTGTAAGTGAAGTTGATCTGCAGGCAGAGCAAGAAATTATCAATGTTATTCATCGCGTCTACCCTCAGCATGGAATTCTAGCTGAAGAAAGTGGCTCTAAAACAAGCGGGAATAATGATGAATACCAATGGATAATCGATCCATTAGATGGTACGACTAATTTTTTACGTGGCTTCCCACACTATTCAGTATCTATTGCACTAAAGCATAAAGACCGACTTGAAGTAGCGGTAATTTATGATCCATTTAAAGATGAACTATTTTGTGCTGGTCGCGGTAATGGCGCATCTTTAAATGATAGAAAAATTAGAGTGTCTAAATTACCTAGTTTTGATGGTGCCTTATTGGCAACTGGCTTCCCGTATAAAGAAAACCAAAATATCGACTCCTATCTCACTTCACTTAAAGACATCATGTTGCAAACTTCAGGTATTCGTCGCGCAGGATCTGCAGCGCTTGATCTTGCCTATGTGGGTGCCGGACGTGTAGATGGCTTTTGGGAATTTGGCTTAAATACTTGGGATCTCGCAGCGGGCTGTTTAATCGTTCAAGAAGCTGGGGGGCTAGTAGGTGACCCGAAAGGTGGAAACAGCCATCTAGAAAGTGGAAATATTGTCGCTGCAAATGCGAAGATTTTTAAACAAATCTTACAAAGTTTAAATAAAGCTAACTAAAAATCATACCTGACTACCATCCTCGTTAGGGTTCTCCACTTCCGCTTGCATCAAATCTTCTTTACTAACGTCAAGTGCTAACAATGCAGAGCTGGCTACGTAAATAGAAGAATACGTACCCACCAACACACCTACTATTAAGGCAATTGAAAAAGAATGTATCACCTCACCACCAAATACAAATAATGCAATTAGCACTAGTAAGGTGGTTATCGATGTCATTAAGGTGCGCGATAAAGTTTGATTGATTGAAAAATTTATCACGCCTTTTGATGTTTCTTTACGAAGACGTCGAAAATTTTCACGTATGCGATCAAACACCACAATCGTGTCATTAAGTGAATAACCAATTACTGCAAGCAGTGCTGCAAGCACAGTAAGATCAAATTCAATTTGCGTGATGGCAAAAAATCCAACGACTAATAAAACGTCATGTATCAATGCAGCAACCGAACCCAATGAAAAACGCCACTCAAAACGCAATGCCACATAAATTAGAATGCCAATTAAGGCGTAGAGCATAGCCAAACCACCTTTATCGCGTAATTCATCTCCTACTTGAGGGCCAACGAATTCAACACGGCGCATTTCAGGTGCGCCGGTAGAAACCAGCGACTCAAGCACTCTATTGCTTAATGCAGCTTTGTCTGCATCTTTATCTGTTACTGGCAAACGAATCAGCACATCTTTCGCGGTGCCAAAATGTTGCACAATAGCATCACCAAATCCGCTAGAAGTTAATGCCTGTCGTACTGGTTCAAGCTCAACTGACTCTGCGTAACCTACTTCAACCAATGTACCGCCAGTAAAATCAATACCTAAATTTAATCCACGGGTAACCATCGCAGCGATGGAAATAATGATTAGTATTAAAGACAGTATTAATGCAAGCTTACGCTTGCCCATAAAATCAAAATTAAGATTCTCTTTTAACAGTTGCATGATTTAAATCGCCAGCGAAGGAGTTTTCTTATTGCCATAATATAAATTCACCAAGGCTCGTGTTCCCATTATTGCAGTAAACATTGAGCATACAATTCCGATTGATAGCGTTACTGCAAAACCTTTAATCGGTCCGGTACCAAAAATGAATAGAACCACTGCAGCAATTAATGTGGTGATATTTGCGTCGGCAATAGTCGACAGCGCTTTTGCATAACCAGCATGAATACTTGCTTGAGGCGAATTTCCATTACGCAGCTCTTCACGTATACGCTCAAAGATTAGAACATTAGCATCCACTGCCATGCCTACTGTTAGCACAATACCTGCAATACCAGGCAGCGTTAGTGTTGCACCTGGAATTAAAGACATAATGCCAATAATCAAAACCAAATTAGCTGCTAAAGCGATATTGGCCGCAAAGCCAAATGCCTTGTAATAAATCAGCATAAAGATCATTACCAATATCAAACCAATTAAAATGGATTTTTTGCCTAACTCGATATTTTGCTTTCCTAAACTTGGGCCAACGGTACGTTCTTCAACAATTTCAACTGGTGCTGCGAGTGCACCTGCACGAAGCAACAAAGAAAGCTTAAGCGCCTCATGAGTTGAATCTAAACCTTCAATTTGGAAACGCTTACTTAATTGCTCTTGAATGCGAGCAACATTAATTACCTCTTCACTTCTAACAGATTTTCGTATTTTCTCGCCATCTTTATCAACCGTGATGGTTTTATTATCTATAAATACAACTGCCATGAGCTTTTTAATATTCTCACCTGTAACTTTTGCAAATCGACTTGCACCTTGGCTATCGAGTGTAATAATTGCTGCAGGCGAACCATTTTCATCAAAACCTGAATTAGCATTAACGATACGATCACCCGTTAACATCACACTACGCTTCAATAAAATTGGATTTTTGCTATCGCGCTCGTAATACAAAACAGAGCCAACAGGTACTCGACCGGTTTCAGCTGCTGTAAATGGATCGTTTTGCTCATCAACCATGCGGAATTCAACTGTGGCAGTGGCACCCAAAATTTCTTTAGCTTGAGCAGTATCTTGAACACCTGGCAACTGAACTACAATTCGTTCTGCACCCTGCTGTTGAATAAGTGGTTCCGCTACACCTAATTCGTTAACACGGTTACGTAGGGTTTGAATATTTTGCTGGATGGCTAAGGTTTGAATTTCTTTTGCTGAATCTTCACTAATCTTTGCTGTAACGAAAAAATTACCACCTTCATTACTTTCACTAAATATAAGCTCACTAGCGTATTCTTTGCGCAAGGCTCGTAAGCCTGCGGTTTTGCTTTCTTCATCTCTAAACTTGATACTTACTTGGTCTTTATTTTGCGATACAGAAAATCTTTTCTGTTTTGCTTCACGCAATGAGGTTCTAAAAGACGAAACATAGTTATTAATAGCTTTTTCTTTGGCTGCCTTCATATCTACTTGCAAAAGAAAATGCACTCCACCACGTAGGTCCAAACCAAGATTCATGGGTGATGCGCCTAAACCCCTTAACCAATTAGGTGTTGCTGGTGCTAAATTTAATGCAACAATATGCTGACCATCTAAAGCATCTTTTGTTATTTCTGAAGCTTGCAGTTGTTTTCCAGTATCGGCAAAACGTAACAAGATGCGACCGTCCTGCTGTTCTTCCCCTTGAACCTCAACACCTTTCTTAGTTAGCGCTTCTTTAACTACATCTAATGTTGAGTCACTTAATTCACCAGACTCATGAGAAATTTGTACCGCTGGAACATTAGGATATAAATTTGGCAATGCATACAGCGCCGCCCCAAGCACTACTAATAAAATTAGTAGGTATTTCCACAGTGGATAATGATTCATTGGAATCACGGTCTTTTACTCAGCCTTTTAATTGTAAGTTATTAGTAGAAAATTAAGCGTGTCGTTTAGTCTTGCTTTAGCGAACCTTTAGGTAACACTTTTGAGATTGAATTTTTTTGCAGCTTAATAGTAACGCCCTCTGCAACTTCTATTTGCAGCGAGTTATCTCCAACTTTTGCAATTTTACCAAGCATGCCGCCAGAAGTTTCCACTTCATCGCCTTTAGAAAGTGAACCAATCAAGTTCTTGTGCTCTTTAGCTCGCTTTTGCTGTGGACGAATAATCATGAAATACATAATGGCAAAAAAGATGCCGATCATGATGAACATTTCATAGCCGCCGCCAGCAGGTCCTGCCGCTCCTTCAGCCATAGCGTCTGATATTAAAAACATAGTATAAGTACTGACTCAAATTCGAAGCGGGGTATTATGCCACAGTCTCTGCGTTGTGGGACTGCAAACGATAAAACTCTTCTATATAAGCTTGCAGACTACCCCCCGAAATAGCTTGGCGTAGCTCGCGCATCAGAATCTGGTAGTAATGCAGATTATGAATTGTATTCAGCCTAAGCCCCAAAATTTCTCCACATTTGTCTAAATGACGTAGATATGAGCGCGAATAGTGCTGACATGTATAACACTCACAGGTCTCATCAATAGGCTTCATATCATCATGGAATCTACTGTTTCTGATCTTAAGCACCCCTTCGCGAGTATATAGAAACCCGGTGCGTGCATTACGAGTTGGAATGACACAATCAAACATGTCCACCCCACGTCGCACTGCTTCAACAATATCTTTTGGTTTACCCACACCCATGAGATAACGTGGCTTATCGCTAGGTAAAAATGGCAATGTGACATCCAACATGGCTAGTCGCTCAACAGCCCCCTCTCCGACAGCAAGACCACCGACCGCATAACCATCAAAGCCAATGCCTATAAGCTGCGTTGCAGATACTTCACGCAAATCAGTATGCATACCCCCTTGAACGATGCCAAATAAAGCACTTGGATGATCGCTATGCTCATCTTTGCAACGCTGAGCCCAACGCATTGAGAGCTCCATTGAAGTTTTTGCTTGCTCATGGGTTGCCGGATGCACTGTACACTCATCAAACACCATGATTACATCTGAATTTAGCGTTTTCTGAACCCGTATTGATGACTCTGGGCTAAGGAATACCTTGGCGCCATCAACCGGCGACTGGAAAGTAACGCCCTCTTCAGTCATTTTACGCATAGCTGCCAAACTAAACACTTGGAAACCACCAGAATCGGTCAAGATTGGCCCCTGCCAATGCATAAAATCATGCAAACCCTGAAACTGTTTTATTACCTCCATGCCTGGTCGCAGCATAAGGTGAAACGTGTTGCCCAGAATCATCTGCGCACCTAAACCCTGTAACTCCTCAGGTGTCATGGCTTTTACCGTTCCATAAGTTCCGACAGGCATAAATGCAGGCGTATCCACATTGCCGCGCACAAATGACAATTGCCCAACACGAGCATCTCCATCCATTGCTGATACTTTAAATTCCATAGTTAGTTCTGTTTACCATTTTCGATGAACATTGCATCACCATAACTATAAAAACGGTATTTCGCTGTAACCGCGTGCTGATATGCCGACATTACGGTTTCGTACCCCGCGAATGCACTGACTAACATTAACAAGGTTGATTTAGGCAGGTGAAAGTTCGTGACTAATGCATCGATCACGTTAAATTTGAATCCGGGATAAATAAATAGGTTGGTATCCATTTCGCAAGGCTCTATTTTTCCATTTTTTGCTGCAGATTCTAATGCCCTGGCTACAGTTGTTCCTACAGCAACAACACGCCCACCTCGCTTTTTACATGCAACAATTTGATCGCACACCTTTTTAGGTACAATCACTTTTTCGGCATGAATTTTATGTACCTCTATATTATCTTCGCGCACAGGCTGGAATGTTCCTGCACCTACGTGCAATGTAATCGTTGCAAATTCTATCCCTTTAACCTGCAACGCAGCTAAAATTTTATTATCGAAATGTAATCCTGCAGTTGGGGCCGCCACCGCACCTTTATGTTTCGCAAATACAGTTTGGTAACGCTCGCTATCGTTTTTGTCAGGTGCACGCTGAATATAGGGCGGCAACGGTATACGACCATGATCTTCTAACAAATTTGCAACATCAGTGCCTTCATCAAACACTAGAATAAAAAAGTCTTCTTGTCGGCCTTGCACAATTGCTTTCACATTTTCAGCAAAAATAATTTCAGTACCAGTCTTTGGGCTTTTACTCGCCTTGATCTGCGCTAACACTGTATGTGCGTCCACTATTCTTTCCAGCAAGAATTCTACTTTGCCACCTGATGCTTTTTTTCCAAACATGCGTGCTGGAATAACTTTTGTGTTGTTTAACACTATAAGATCTTCTGGTTGCAGCAATTGCAACACGTCAGTGAATTGCAAATCATCGAACGTTTTTGCATTAGCTCTAAAATGCAACATACGACTTGCAGTGCGTTCTGGTAGTGGCGCTTGTGCTATCAACTCTTCTGGAAGGTGATAATCGAACTTCGCTAAGTTAAATTTTGGGTTAATTTCTGAATTCACTAAGTATTCTTTATTTTTGTTTTCCTAAGTTGTTGCTAGCTTAGCAATTTGCGCTACACTAGACATTGATTGGGACAAACTTGCCGGGGTGGCGGAACTGGTAGACGCGCCGGATTCAAAATCCGGTTATGGAAACATAGTGAGAGTTCGATTCTCTCCCTCGGCACCACCCGTGCATTGGGTACAAGTCGCTAATCAATTTGTGGCACAGCCATACAAAACTTTATCTTGATTTATCCGCCCCGATAGCTCAGCTGGATAGAGCGCATCCCTCCTAATGAAATAACACAATTGTAACGCTTTTATAATCATGCACTTAAGTGCTAATTAATTGGCACAATGACACAAAAACTGACACACACAGACATTTCAGTAAGTTATACACCAATGAAAACATTTACAAAATTGATAACCATTATATTTTAATAAACAGCAAACTTAATAAATGACCCTACCGCAGATTAAAAATCTATCGAGACAAATTGTACAAGTAGAGGAGAGGAGTAGGATTACCACATGCCCTGGACAGACACCCCAGAACAAGCCTGGAAAGATTACATCCTTCCTCACATTCATAAAGAAAATTGGATTAATGAGGGAGCTGATATATCACAAGATATTAAATTAAGTAAACGTGAGTTACTTGGTTTAATAATCCTCGCCCACACCATTAATGAGGGTAGTGGTGAATGGTTAGTTGGCTATGATCCGGCAGATGGTGAACAAAACGATGGTCACATCACTAACGGAGACAAGAAACATATTATTGAACACAAGATAATAGTAGAGCGAGACACTCGAGAAGTTTTAGAAGCAATAAAGAAGACTTATACAAAGTTCGACTATGAACAATATGGGAAAGATCGAACTATGTTAATTCATGCCGACAAAGCTGCAGAACATGGCGGGATGGTACGTATAAGTGAACTCAAAGAATTGATTGCAAACGAATCACCTTTTGATCGAGTATTTTTAGTGAGTGTCCCAACACCTCACGACAACGAAAAAATAATCTTTCACTTATCACAACACTTTCCGGTATCTGAAACTAGCGGGCTCTCGGAGCTATATCTATATTTCAAAACCGGCAAAGGGGAAGTGAGTCACCAAGACATTGATTGGGAATCAATGAAATAGCCCCCACAAAAACATTGCCGAATATATCTATTCTAAGCAATTTTAGGGAATGGCAATTACTAAGAAACAACAACTTAATATATCCTCTAATACTCTCACTAATGTACTAAGAATCACTTGAGCAACCTGTGTGCCACAAAAGCATGACACACACACATAGCTAGAGTGTCTCTAATTTATGGGATAACCTTATGTAATTATTAGAAATGCCCCGATAGCTCAGCTGGATAGAGCGCATCCCTCCTAAGGATGAAGTCGTAGGTTCGACTCCTACTCGGGGCACCACCCATCCGAGCTCATCAACCCCTTAGTTGGCGATTGTCATCTATAGTAAAAAAGAACTGTAAACAATCGTAATTTTAATTCTCAATAAGCACTTGTGACTCATAGTGTATGCTATTAATAAGCTATTGATTTAACAAAACTAATCGCTTACAAACTATGAGTGAAATAAATGATCATAATGATTCGGTTTTACCGATGATTATCTCGTTTGCTGATAGATTAAATTCTTTTGCACGAACCACGCTCAATAAAGAATTAGATGGCTATGGATTGAAATTCAATCAATGGCGATTGATTCATGCGATTTCCGCTAAGTCTATTTTTACCCCCGCAAAACTTGCGGACGAATTAATGATTGAACGTGCAACAGTCAGTCGTTATCTCGATCAGCTTGAAGACAAAGAATGTATTGAACGTTCACATAACCGTTTTGATCGTAGAGTTGTAGATATCACACTCACTCCTAAAGGTGAGAGAATTGCTCAACTCGGCATAGATTTAATGGATGACACATACAAGCGCATGCTTGCAGATTTATCAAGCACAGAGAACAAGCATTTTATTGCCTTAATTAAAAAACTTACCGAGCGTATACCTGCCGCTATAGAGCAAGTTCCTGCTTAACACTATATTCAAGCTACATACCAACAAATGATATCGATCCCTACCCTACTGACTGGGGTTGATTGATTCGATATAACGTTATTCATGCATTTCCCTTATATTTATAAGGAAAAATCGTGCACAAAGTGCCCTCTTCAATTCGAATCAATGCTGTGATTTGTTCATTTTTGTTTGCGAAATTTTGACGATCACGCAATACTTACTTAGGGTCGAAAAACGCAAATTGATAGCTAATTTTTGACTTTCGTATAACTATAAAAACTTATATTAACCATGACTGACCATCGTACAAATCATTGTACTCTCTGCATGTTAATACCATTATTTCTTGGTATTATCGGCCTTGGACTTTTGTATTGGTATACAAAAGAAAGCAAAGCTGGCTACATTGAGAATGACTTAAGCTTTAAAAGCAATCAGCTTTTAGAACAGCAACAAATCGGTGGTGTAGTCGTGGAAATGGATGGACGTGATGCGGTCTTAACTGGAACCGTAGTAAGTGATAGTCGCTCTATAGAAATTGAACAAACTGTTGCAGCACTACCAGGCATACGCGTTGTTGACAATCAACTTGAAATTGCTGAACCCGAACCTGTTGTCGAACCTGCTACAGCTAAAATCGCTCCTGAACCAAAACCCATCTCAGAACCCGAACCTGAAATTGCACTTGCTCCAGAATCAGAACCGGAGCACGAAGTTCAAAAAGAAGCCGTTGAAGAGTTACTACAAACGCTAGACTTGTCTGGAATTACTTTCTTATTTGCCAGTGATGAAATTACTCAACAAGGTAAGTTGATACTTGATGATGTAGTCAAAGTATTAACTGAACATCCAGAGTTCGATGTAATAATTGAAGGCCATACCGATAGCATTGGCGAAGACAGTGTAAATCTTGAATTAAGTCAGCTACGTGCACAATCAATCTTAAACTATCTTGCAAGCACCGGGGTTGAAGCCACACGACTTACCGCCACCGGATTCGGCGAATCAGCACCGATTGCAGATAACGACAGTAAAGAAGGACGTGCACTTAATCGACGTATTGAATTTACTATTAGTCAAAAACAGTAAACTAAAAATATTATAAGCCTAACGAGAATAAATATTTGAGACCATAACTATGAGCTACTTACTAAATGAGTTATTACTTTATTTGTTTGGTGCAGCCGCACTAGGCGCCTTGGTTGGTTGGCTGATGCG
>CAJHXG010000242.1_pt1 | contig 12295 bp, 9 predicted proteins | sample 9198481 | NCBI WGS metagenome assembly CAJHXG01 (sample SAMEA7708348, study PRJEB35096) | sediment metagenome | biome: marine neritic benthic zone biome [ENVO:01000025]; feature: sediment [ENVO:00002007]; material: shallow marine sediment [ENVO:03000034] sea grass bed [ENVO_01000059] ... | reverse complement strand
TTGATCATCTTGCTAAGCCATTCATGCGCTACACAATCAGACAAAAAAGTAGAAAAAGGAGTGGAGCTCTGTACCACATTGGCCTGCAGAAATCTCACCTGGACAGATAAGTTCAAACATTGTGGCACCTTCATTCATGAGTGTGGCAACTACACCGAAGCATCAATCAAAAATCAATATTCACTACAAGGCTTTGCATTTCAATATGATCCAGAAAACTCCGGCAGCTCAACTTACAAAGCTGATAGAGAAGCATTTCTAAATAAGAATAAACCAGACGTTACGCATCAACTCATTACACCACCTGAAGGCATGTCCTCAAGTGAGTTTGTAGTTTTAATACGCACAAATGCCAAAAAATACAGAGCAGTAGCTTATTGGCCATACGGCCCGAATTCTAATAGCGCAGCGGATTTTCCACTACATAAAAGTGGCGCAAAAACAAAAAGAATTGATGGCGCATTGGGCTTACACCACTATCGCAAAGATTCAGAGTTAGACGAAATTAAAAACAATGCGGTTAAGTTATTTTATGAATATGCAAGCAGCAAATCTAAAGACCTAATAAAACAAATTAAAAGCCAAACATTTAACAGTGGTAGTTTCAAAAGCTTAAATATCGGCGATAACAAAACAGCAGTAGTTGAAAGCCTGCGAAAACTGCAAGCATATTATATTTCCACGCAAGATAGCTCAGGTGATGGAATTATAGATTTGCGCGCAATCAACAATTCTGATCATCAGAATAGACTACTTGCAGCAGATCGCTGGAATATCACCTATGATGATAAAGGTGAAACCTATTGGTTTTTGCAATTGGATTTTCAGGAAGAAAAACTTACCGAAATAAATGTGAAGTCCTCAAATCTTGAGCTACCTTAGATCTGACACTAAGTTTCAATTACTTCCTTATCAGCATCCCATGCTAGATGCATGAACAAAGGTTTTCTTTTTTCCTTCATAAATAATTCATCACGACTGCGCGTGACAATATGGCCACTATCTAATTGGATGCGAAAACTCTCTATAATGTTTCCACACTTAATCACTTCGATAATTTTTCCATGCGATTTACTAAGTACATCTTGTACTCTAATGCCAAGAAAGATCATGATATTTGCCTCTAGTCAAAATATCGTAGTTATTAGACCATGAACCTTATCGACTCGATCCGCAAGTTTACTAGCCGTTATCAAGGATAATTGGGCTATACGATACGATAAACTACATAGATATGGTTATATATCAGTACAAAGTCTGAACCAGCTAAATCTCAAATTAAGTGACAGACTTCTAATTTATTATGTTTAGATATTCATGAATTAACTACGATTTATCAATAACACTCTATGTTAAGCATTCCTTCTACACAATCTTCGCCCAATGATGTTCTGAAATTGAAAAAAGCTTTTTTTATTGTTTTAAGTTATGTAATTATTCTATGGATTATCGAACTGATAAAGTATTTTACAAACCTCCATACCTTTAAGCTTGGAGTACATCCTCAAGAATTATTAGGCTTAATTGGTGTAGTTACCGCCCCACTCATTCATGCTTCATTTGAACATCTCATATCCAACACTCCTGCATTACTTATTCTTGGTACAGCACTTTTATATGGCTATCCGCGTTCATGCTGGATTGTTTTAGCAGCGGTTTGGCTGTTAGCTGAGCTTGGTGTGTGGTTCACTGCACGACCGGTTTACCACTTTGGCGCTAGCGGCTTAACTTATGGTTTCATGGCTTTTATATTTGTAGTTGGCATTTTACGTAGAGATCGACTTGCCATCTCACTGTCACTTTTAGTGTTCTTTTTATACGGCACGATGATTTGGGGGGTATTCCCTCATCAACCCGGCGTATCTTTTGAAACTCACCTTTGGGGCGGAGGTCTCGGTGCTATTTGCGCGGTATTGTTTCGAAATTACGACCCTACTCCCCCTGCAAAAAGTTACGCGTGGGAAAACGAGGAAGAGGAAGACCCTTTTATTGGTGATGCTTGGAATAAAATAGACAATGATCCAGATGAAAACGAAAAACCTGAATAATATTTCTATCATTTTCACGTAAGATATCAATTATGCACTCTCAAAGATTTATAAAACTGCAAAAACAGTTAAGAAGACAAACCGGTAAAGCCATTGCTGATTACCATATGATTGATGATGGTGATCGTATTATGGTGTGTCTGTCTGGAGGCAAAGACTCATATACTTTGTTAGATATGCTTATGCAACTTCAACCTGTTGCACCAATCAAGTTTGAGTTAATCGCGGTAAATTTAGATCAAAAACAACCTGGCTTCCCAGAACATGTATTACCAAACTACCTTGATAAACTGGGCGTTGAATACAGTGTAATTGAAAAAGATACCTACAGTATTGTTAAAGAGAAAACTGCTCCTGGAAAAACCACCTGCTCACTATGCTCACGTTTACGCCGCGGAATTTTATACAACACAGCTGAAGAATTAGGTGTAAATAAAATCGCACTTGGTCACCATATGGATGACTTAGTCGAAACGATGTTTATGAATATGTTTCATGGCTCACGCCTTAAAACCATGCCACCAAAACTAATAAGTGATGATAAACGCAATGTAGTTATTAGACCTTTAGTCTATTGCCGTGAAAAAGATATCGTTAACTACGCTGAACGAAAAGAATTTCCTATCATTCCATGTAATTTATGCGGCTCACAAACTAATCTTGAACGTGTACGCATAAAAAATATGCTTACTGAATGGGATAAGCAATCACCCGATAGAGTTGGTAATATTTTTCGCTCGATGCAAAATATTACTAGCAGTCATTTATTGGATACTAGTTTGTTTGATTTCGACACTATGAATTCAGACATATCAAGCTCTGAGCGTGAAGAAGAATTAGTTTTTAGTACACAACCCCACTAAGCTAACAACTAATAATGCACTTTTATTGCAAATACGATTGAGAAATTTTCTACTTCAACACTCCGTTTCTAGTCACATACTTGTTATCTTACAAATGTCTGGCATTGCTTTATGTTGTTATCCAGTAAGTTTACAAAATGCAGGCAGTATTTATTGGCTAATTCTATGTGCCTTAGGAACTGCATTAGGCGTACTGACACTTTGCTATAACAAAATTGGTAATTTCAGCGTTTACCCTGAAGTTAGAAATGAGGCAACGTTAATCACTAGAGGCCCTTATCATTATATTCGTCATCCAATGTATACAAGCTTAATTGTAATGATGTTAGGCATCGCACTTTATAACCATCACTGGCTGAATGCGGTTGGTGTGGTGATGGTGGTTGGCACAGTTATAAATAAATCTTATAAGGAAGAAAAGTTATTACTTATGAGATTTCCCGAATATGCTACCTATCAACTAAATAGCCAGCGATTTCTGCCCTATATTTACTAACAATAGGCCTTTAAGCGCAATGCCATGGCATAATATTTTTACTCTAAAAGTGAGGGAGGAACGTTTTGCTAAATATAATAATAATACTTGCATTGCTCGCTACTATATTAGCACTAGGCTTAGGTTTATTATCGATGGGTATAGGTGGTTCACTTGATAAAGATGCTAGTGAACGTTTTATGTGGATACGTATTGGTCTTCAGGCTGCTACGGCTGTATTAATCATCAGCGCGCTCTTCTTTACCAAAACATAAACCCAACTAAGCTGCTATTTTCTAGCTAAAACAGTATAGCCATTGTGGTTATTAGAGGAATCGTTCGTAGTCCTCTATAATTCGCGGCCGTTTGTATAAAACACCCTAGAGCTAACTGCATAATATGCATAGCAACTAGCTCGGTTTTACTGGTATCTCTATTTGAAATTACTCTTTTGTAGTAGATAGATTTAGGCGCAAAACAACTAATATATACAAGTATAAAAATACACCCAGATATTTGAGCCGAGATGAAAATAACTAATCAGCCAACCCCAACTAACCAGGGCATGCATGACCCTGCATATGAACATGATGCCTGCGGTGTCGGTTTTGTAGTTGATATCAAAGGTCGCAAGTCACATAAGATTGTTGAAAACGCTGTAACAATTTTAAAGAACCTCATTCACCGTGGTGCATGTGGTTGTGAAGAGAACACTGGCGACGGTGTAGGTATGTTGACTCAATTACCACACAAGTTTTTTGTGCGTGTATGCAAAGAAATTAATATTGAATTACCGGAGTATGGCCAATATGGCGCTGGCATGGTGTTTTTACCCAATGATGCTTTGCAACAACAACACTGCATAGATCAATTAAATAAAATTGTAGAAGAAGAAGGCCAACAAATTTTAGTTTGGCGAGATGTACCCATTGATTCTTCTTCCTTAGGGTCGATGGCCAAAGAAGGCGAACCAACTTTTAAACAAATCTTCATTGGTCGAAATGCAAATTGCACCGACGAAGCTGCATTCGAACGCAAACTTTACGTAATCCGTAAACGTATTGAACATACAATTTCTAACGACATAGATTTATCAGAAAGAGAGCATTTTTATATCCCATCTCTTTCTTACCGTACCTTTGTATATAAAGGCATGCTGACTGGTTCGCAATTTGAACCCATGTTCCCTGATGTTTCTGAACCAGATTTTGAATCTGCAATGGCATTAGTACACCAACGTTTTTCAACCAACACTTTTCCAGCCTGGGAATTGGCACACCCTTTTCGTTACGTTGCACACAACGGCGAAATTAATACGGTACGTGGTAATGCCAATTGGATGCGTGCTCGTGAATCACTTTGCACATCAGAATTATTCGGAGATGACTTACAAAAAATTTTCCCCATTGTAACTGAAGGTGGAAGTGACTCTGCTACGTTTGATAATGTAATGGAATTTTTACACATCAGCGGTCGCCCTCTTGCGCATGCAGTATTGATGATGATTCCTGAAGCATGGAGTGGTCATGAAACTATGAATGCTGCTCGCAAAGCCTTCTACGAATACCATGCATGTTTAATGGAACCGTGGGATGGTCCAGCATCGATTGCATTCACCGATGGAGAGGTGATGGGTGCAGTGTTAGATCGAAATGGTTTACGACCTTCACGTTATTACGTAACCAAAGATGACATGGTCGTAATGGCTTCCGAAGTAGGTGTTTTAGATATTCCACCGGAAAATATTTTAATCAAAGATCGCTTGCATCCTGGCCGCATTTTTATGGTGGATACCAAACAAGGTCGCATTATCGAAGACGAAGAGATTAAAAAACAATTTGTTGAAGAACATCCTTATGCAGAGTGGTTAAAAGATAATTTAGTTGCCTTAGAAAATTTACCTAACGCAAAACAAATCCATGGTTCAGATAATGATACCTTATTGCAACGTCAACAAGCCTTTGGTTATACACATGAAGATCTAAGAATACTCATGGCACCTATGGCAGCAATAGGTTTAGAGCCTACAGGGTCAATGGGAACCGATGCTGCGCTTGCAGTGTTATCAGATCGTTCACGCTTGCTGTACGACTACTTTAAGCAATTATTTGCACAAGTAACCAATCCACCTTTAGACGGGATCCGTGAAGAACTTGTTACTCAAGTAGCCACAACGGTTGGACCAGAAAAAAACTTATTAAATCCAACACCAGATAGTTGTCGACAAATTAAAATATCTTCGCCAGTACTTACCAATGATGAGTTAGCGCGCATACGCGATGTAAATTTACCTGATTTAAAAACCAAGACTATCCCTATTTTATATGCTGTTGTTGATGGAGGCGCCGGTCTAGATAAAGCCTTAAAAGATGTCTGCGCGCAAGTAGATGCTGCATTAACAGAAGGTTATACAAATATTATTCTTTCCGATCGCGGCATTACTTCCGAATTGGCTGCGATACCTGCGTTGCTTGCAACCGCAGGTGTACATCATCATATGATCCGCAGCGGTTCGCGCACCAAATCTGGGTTAGTACTTGAATCTGGTGAACCACGTGAAGTGCATCATTTTGCTGTGTTAGTTGGATATGGAATCAACGCAATTAACCCATATCTTGCATTTGAATCATTAGGCGACATGATCGGCAAGGGTCACTTGCCAGAAATGCAACATGAAGTTGCGGTAAAGAATTTTATCAAAGCGATCAACAAAGGTTTGATCAAAACCATGGCGAAGATGGGTATCTCGACAGTGCAATCCTATCGTGGAGCACAAGTGTTTGAAGCCATCGGACTAAATAAAGAATTTATCGATCAGTATTTCACTTGGACTGCATCTCGTATTGGTGGAATTGGTTTAGAAGAAGTAGCGCGCGAAATGAGCATACGTCATCACAATGCCTTTCCTGATCGTCCTGCAAAACGTCCAGACTTAGAATGGGGTGGTGAATATCAGTGGCGTCGTGATGGTGAATTCCATTTGTTTAACCCAGAAACAGTTTTCAAGTTACAGCACTCTACTCGTTCTAATCAGTACAACATTTTTAAAGAATATACAGACAAAGTAGATGATCAAAACAAACACTTAGCAACATTGCGTGGTTTGTTTAAGTTTAAGGAAACCACATCAATTCCTATAGATGAAGTTGAACCGATTGAAAACATTATGAAACGTTTTTCCACCGGTGCGATGTCTTATGGATCAATCAGCAAACAAGCACACGAAACTTTAGCCATTGCGATGAATCGCATTGGTGGTAAATCCAATACTGGTGAAGGCGGTGAAGATCCTGATCGTTACAAGCGTGATGCAAACGGTGATTTACGTCGTAGTTCAATTAAGCAGGTTGCTTCCGGTCGTTTTGGAGTCACCAGTGAATATTTAGTCAATGCAGATGACATCCAAATTAAAATGGCACAAGGCGCAAAGCCTGGTGAAGGCGGACAATTACCGGGTACAAAAGTCTATCCGTGGATTGCAAAAGTACGTGGCTCTACTCCCGGTGTGGGCTTAATTTCACCACCACCGCATCACGACATATATTCGATTGAAGATTTGGCACAACTTATTTATGACTTGAAGAACTCAAATCCTGAAGCACGCATTCATGTGAAACTAGTTGCAGAAGTGGGTGTAGGAACGGTTGCTGCGGGCGTTGCCAAAGCACATTCGGACGTAGTGCTGGTGTCTGGTTATGACGGTGGCACTGGCGCATCGCCTATGAGCTCTTTAAAACATGCCGGTTTACCTTGGGAGTTAGGCTTAGCCGAAACACAGCAAGTTCTAATGATGAATGGTCTACGTGATCGCATTGTTGTACAAACAGATGGGCAATTAAAAACCGGACGCGATGTAGTCATCGCTGCGTTACTGGGCGCTGAAGAATTTGGCTTCTCCACTGCACCTCTAGTTGTAATGGGCTGCATTATGATGCGCGTATGTCACTTGAATACTTGCCCTGTTGGTGTGGCAACACAAAATCCTGAGCTTACAAAGAAATTTGCAGGGCAACCCGAATTTGTTGAAAACTTCTTTAAGTTTATTGCAGAAGAAGTGCGTGAATACATGGCACAACTAGGTTTTAGAACGGTTGATAAAATGATTGGCCAAGTTGATCGTTTAGATGTTAAACATGCTGTAGATCATTGGAAAGCACATGGTTTAGATTTCTCTAAAATTTTACACAAACCTAAAAACCCAATGAACAACGCTTTACATAACACTACCAAACAAGATCATGGGTTAGATCAGACGCTTGATGTCACCACCTTGGTGCCACTATGCAAAGATGCATTGAAAGCAAAAAAACCTGTAGACATTATCTTGCCAGTGCAAAATACCAATCGTAGTGTAGGCACTATTCTAGGCTACAACGTCACTAAACGTTATGGAGCGGAAGGTTTACCCGAAGATACGGTAAGAGTGCACTTCAACGGTTCGGCCGGGATGAGTTTTGGAGCATTTGCACCTAAAGGTGTAACGTTAACTTTAGAAGGCGATGCCAATGATTACCTCGGTAAAGGTCTTTCAGGCGGAAAAATTATTGTTTATCCGCCACGTAGCTCTACTTTTGTTGCCGAAGAAAATACCATTGTTGGTAATGTGTTGCTATACGGCGCAACTTCCGGCGAAGCGTATATCCGTGGTCTCGCAGGCGAACGCTTCTGCGTACGTAATAGTGGCGTGGATACTGTAGTTGAAGGTGTAGGTGACCATGGTTGTGAATACATGACTGGTGGACGCGTAGTTGTAATTGGCCCAACTGGTAGAAACTTTGCTGCAGGTATGTCGGGTGGTATTGCATATGTACTAGCGGATAAAGAGAAATTCCAAATTCAATGTAATCAAGACATGGTTGACTTAGATGAAATGGATGACGAAGATAAAAGTGCTGTAAAAGCACTACTCATAAATCATGCTGAGTATACAAAAAGTACAGTGGCGAAAAATATCCTAGACCATTGGAGCGATTACCAAACAAAATTTATAAAAATTATGCCGAAAGATTACAAACGCGTATTAGCCGCAATTAAAAAGGCCGAAGCTGAAGGCACCTCAGTAGAAGAAGCCGTAATGGAAGCTGCACACGGATAATTAATATGAATATGGAATTTTGATGGGAACTGCACATGGCTAAAGTTACCGGTTTTATGGAATATCACCGTGCGAAACAACCGTATCGTCCGGTTGAAGAACGTATTCATGACTGGAATCAAGTCATGGCGCCATGGCAGATTGATCCTCTTAAAGAGCAAGCCGCGCGTTGTATGGATTGTGGCATTCCGTTTTGTCATCAAGGTTGCCCTCTAGGTAACTTAATACCTGATTGGAACGACTTGGTGTATCGCGACCAATGGCGAAATGCAATTCAACGTTTGCATGCTACTAACAACTTTCCTGAGTTCACAGGCACCTTATGTCCTGCACCATGTGAAGGATCATGTGTGCTTGGCATCAATGATGACCCTGTAACCATCAAAGGTATAGAACTCACCATTATCGATAAAGCTTTTGAAAATGGCTGGGTACAACCGCATATTGCTAAAAAGAAGACTGGCAAGAACGTAGCTATAATTGGCTCTGGCCCTGCAGGTTTAGCGGCTGCGCAACAACTTGCGAGAGCGGGTCACGATGTAACAGTTTTTGAACGTGCTGATCGCATTGGCGGTTTATTACGTTATGGAATTCCTGAATTTAAAATGGAAAAGAAAATTATTGATCGTCGTATGCAACAAATGATCGCCGAAGGTGTGACCTTTAAAACCAATACAAATGTTGGCGAGAATATTTCTGTTGATGTTCTTCGCAATGAGTTTGATGCTTTGATTCTTACTGGTGGCGCATGTGCTGCACGTGACTTACCAGCTGAAGGCCGCGAACTTAATGGCATTCATCAAGCGATGGAATTTTTACCTATGCAGAATAGAATCTGCGAAGGTGACTCTAAGCCTGATAATTTCATCAGCGCAAAAGATAAACATGTTGTCATAATCGGTGGCGGCGATACTGGTGCGGACTGCCTAGGCACTTCTAACCGTCAAGGCGCCAAATCAGTTCATCAATTGGAAATTATGCCAAAACCGCCAGAAGCACGTGCAGAAGATAATCCGTGGCCAGAATGGCCGCGAGTTTTCCGTACTGCATCAGCACACGAAGAGGGTGTTGAACGTTGTTATTCGGTATCAACAAAACGGTTTGTTGGCGATGAACATGGGAATGTAAAGGGTCTTGAGCTAGTAAGAGTCAGAATGGTCAACGAAGATGGCCGCGCGACTGTTAATGGTGGACGCTTAACCCTTGAAGAAGTACCAGACAGTAAAGAAACTCTACCTTGTGACTTAGTATTATTGGCAATGGGCTTTTTGGGTCCTGAAAAACCTGGCATGTTAGAACAACTAGATGTGGAACTAGATGCTCGCGGTAATGTGGTATGTGATGAAAACTGGATGACTAATGTAGACGGTGTATTTACTGCAGGCGATATGCAACGCGGACAGAGTCTCATCGTTTGGGCTATTGCTGAAGGACGTTCTGCTGCTAAAGGTGTTGACACATACTTGATGGGTAAAAGCGAGTTACCTGCACCGGTTGCTCCAACTAGCCGAGCACAATAAAGATCGCAATTCACCACTTGGCTACTTTGTCCTAACGATTATCTGGATAGCGGTTTATTGCATACCTAAACTAACTAACCATATACACCTAAAAATTTATAGGTGGAGTTTGTTATGGAATGGTTAGCCCTAGGCGCGCTGGTTTTAATTGGCGCCACAATCCTGAACCGGCTTACTGAAAGAAGTGCTAAAGAGCTAGAGCTCAAAGCTGTTCGCAAAAGCCAAGAACATAAACTTCGACTTGAGCCAAGTGCACGACTTCCTGAAATTAATATACCTACTTCCGTTTACCAAACAAAACAATTTATCCTTTCTCCTGCCGAACAGAAGTTTTATAAAACACTTTCGCAGGGCCTAGGAAGTCAATTCATGATATTAATGAAAGTTAGAGTCGCAGATGTGTTGCAACCTTGCAGTGGAGTCTCAAAAAGTGAATGGGCAAGTGCGTTCAATCGAATTAAATCGAAACATTTTGACTTTCTTCTATGCAGTCATAGCAGCTATGAAATCATTGCTGCCATCGAGCTAGATGACAGTAGTCATCAACAAAAAAATAGAATAAGGCGTGATAAGTTTCTTAATTCCGCATGTGAAAGCGCTAACTTCGCGCTTATACGCATTGTTGCTAGACAAGTTTATTCTGCACAAGAAATAAAGTCTGCTGTACTTAATAGTTTACGCGATTATAAGCTCAGCAAAGCAGCCTAGATAACACCGCTGGCTTTATTTATGGCAAAAAGGGAATTCTTTTGATTACCAATAGCACAAAGTTTAATTGAAGAAAGATTAAGTTATAGCATTGCTAGTATTAGCTTTTTTGCCGTACTAATTATAGTTGCTTTAATTCTAATTAAATACTATGGCTGGACTTCGGTTTTAGGCGGCCTATTTATCTTTCTAATTGTTATTACTTTAGCCTGGTTACTAACAAAAAAACTTCGTTTTCTTCGTTTACTCGATAAGTATAGTGATGTGGAATTCGTTAGCAAAATAATAGGTAGAATCCTATGGCAAGGTCAAACTGACGAACAAGTTATTTACATACCGGGTGAACCAAAAGACATTGATCAAAAAGTATTAAAAACTAAAACTAAAGAAGTGTGGAAATACTTTCCCTCTGGACGAAGACGCTACGGCCTGCGCGTTAAACAAGTTAATGGCGAAGTAGTAGGCTGGGATGAAAAACTATAGAGCGGATGATACACTTCAACTAGAAGACTATTCCTTATTTCTTAAGTAGCCATAAAACCAAAGATATTACTAAACTTACAAGAATCATAGTGGTGATTGGTAAATATAGCTGAAAGCCTTCTCTCTTTATGGCGAAATCGCCAGGCAATCTCCCCAAAGGTAGTTTTGTGATCCATGGCCAAAGCAAACCTATGGCAATGATTAAAATACCAATATATATAATAGTTTTATTCATAAACTAATTTTTGGCTGTAAACTAACCCCATACTATTACGTTATATATGTATTGCTCAATATTTTGGGGTAATAAATACAATATAAAAACATATTTTTGTTTATTTTAATTCTATACCCATTTTTAATAATGAGTTAGGCAAGCGCAAAGAATAGAAAAGCCGAAACAAGTGGCAGTACTGTCAACAATGTGCTCACACATGAAGGTTATACACGTGAATATATAACATATGAACCTGCTATTTATGATAAAACCAAAAAGCTACCTCTATTGCTGGTACTACATGGAGGGGCCCAATAAACAAATCATTAAACACACTAAATCTCGCTTCAATCAGCTAGCGGATAGAGATAAATTTTATGTGGTGTATCCACAAGGCTTAGGAAAAGGCTGGAATGATGGGCGCAATGATTTACAACAATTTGCATAACAAAATAGCATTAACGACGTAGATTTTATTCGAGCCCTTATTCATAAATTACTGTATCAATACAACATCGATAAAAATAGAGTCTTTGGTACTGGGATATCCAATGACGGTTTTATGTCATTTCGACTGGGCTGCGAACTTAAAGATAATATTAGAGCAATTGCCCCAGTAACTGCGACGATTGCTGAAGATGCGTTAAAATATTGTACTGGTAATCCGATGTCGTTCTTGCTCTATTCAATGGCACAGATGACCCACTAGTTCCTTATAATGGCGGATCAGTAACTGTATTTAGAGAAGAAAGAGGCAAAATCACCTCTACACAACAAACTCTAAATTTATGGCTAAATATGTTGGGCTGTCGCCACCTTGCAAACAAACAAGAACTACCGGATACAAAAAATGACGGCACGACTGTCACAAAATTTGAATATCAAC
>CAJHXG010000017.1_pt1 | contig 12402 bp, 15 predicted proteins | sample 9198481 | NCBI WGS metagenome assembly CAJHXG01 (sample SAMEA7708348, study PRJEB35096) | sediment metagenome | biome: marine neritic benthic zone biome [ENVO:01000025]; feature: sediment [ENVO:00002007]; material: shallow marine sediment [ENVO:03000034] sea grass bed [ENVO_01000059] ... | reverse complement strand
TCAATTGGTGCTCGCACATCCATCATTGGTGAATTATTTAAAAATAGTTCTGAGTAAAGTTGAGAGTTATCTTCCATGCTTAGTCGTTGGTAAAGTAAATATCACCATAACTAGCACTTGCTGTGCCTTTGGAATTGTCGGTGTCTGTCATAATGGCTATACCATCAATATATTTCGGTGCTTTGTTAAAATATTTCATTAGGTCTTCTTTTATATTTACTTTTTCATGTTGCCAATAATGTACTTCATCTTGATTAGATCTAAGAGGGATCATAATCGCTCTCTCAGTATAGGCGTTAGGCCAATGTGTGTCAGGATTGTCATCACTAGACCATACATAATTTAGTGCTTTTGCGCTTAATGGTGTGAACCCAGTTTTAAACACAACATAAATTCTTGCAGCATAGTCGTCACCATTATTGGTTTTTTCATTAAGCTTTGGTAAGGCTTGGTCAATACGCCAACTCCAGTTTAAATAAGGTGTTTCATTTATATTTACTTTTATTTTCTTATACAAAGCTGATGCAGATTGTATGCTTTCAGCTTTTAAATAGAACTTCTGATCTTCGCCTTTAATGGAGTATTTGGTTTTACCTTCAAATGATTTATTTTTCCAATCGTCCAGGTTCATTTCTGAGAAGCGAGCTATCTGTGTAGTCGCTTCACTCGATAAATCGGCAATAGCATCCGCAGCTAATAATGAGAATAAAACTGTTAAAATGGTCAAAATAATTTTGTTAAAAACTGCCATGGATATACTTTTTCCTACTAATCAATTTTCCCAATAAGTACATTTCCTAGTAAGCTTCAGTTTTTTTGGTCACTAAAACAATGCTAAATAACGAATACTATACTCAAGACCAACATGGACCATATGAGTTCTATGCTTTGGGCGATTTTCTACTTGAGTCTGGTGAAACCTTAAAGAATGCGCAATTAGCGTATGCAATGCATGGTGAACTAAACGAAGCAAAAGACAATGCTATTTTATTCACAATCATGTTCTCAGGTACATCCAAGAATATGGAGCACTATATAGGGCCTGGAAAGGCACTAGATCCAGACAAGTACTGTATCATTCTTCCAAATCAACTCGGTGGTGGATTGTCGACTTCACCACATAATATAGATGGTGCTCAAGCCATGGCTGGTTTTCCAATAGTTTCAATAGGTGATGATGTAGTTGCGCAACATCAATTGCTGACAGAATACTTTGGCATTCAAGAGTTGCAGCTGGTAACAGGCTGGTCGATGGGCGCGCAGCAAACTTATGAATGGGCTATTCGTTATCCTAATATGGTGAAACGTGCGGCACCTATTGCGGGCACTGCTAAATGCACCTCACACGACTCATTATATGTAGATGTGTTTAGTGAGGCATTGAAATCTGATTCTGAGTGGAACAAGGGTAATTATGCTGATCCATATGCTTGCGGGGATGGACTAAAACGTTTAGCACATGTTTTTGCATTGATGGGGTTTTGTCCTGAGTTCTATAAACAAGAGCAATGGAAAAGAATTGGTTTTGATTCTATGCAAGAAATGTTATCAGAGTTCTGGGAAGCATGGTTTCAACCTATGGACCCAAATTCACTTCTAACGCAGGCTAAAAAATGGCAAGAGGGTGATTCTAGTAGACATGCTGGAGGAGATCTTGCTAAAGCATTAAGCGGTATTAAAGCCAAAACCTATGTAATTGCATTTGAAGATGACATGTTTGTGCCAGTTGAAGACTGCAAATTTGAACAACATTTAATCTCTAATAGTGAGCTAAAAGTAATTCCTTCTTTTATGGGTCATTTTGCCATGTTAGGTTTGCTGAATGAGGATTTTAAGCTTATAGATAGCTTATTTGGTGCATTATTATCTTGTGATGTTTCCTAAGGCATATACACCTTAAACCAATCAAGTCTGTATAATTCATAATTCAATATATATTCAGGAAATTGTATTTAGTCATGTCGGCACATTATAAATGGTTTGGAAAACGCGAGTCCGTTGAAGAGGTTGAAGAGGGTAAAACACTTGCGCCTAAGTTTGATGAGCATGGCCTAGTACCAGCAGTAACTACGGCAGCAGAGTCAGGTGAATTGTTAATGCTTGGGTATATGAATGCTGAAGCATTAGAAAAAACCATTGAGACCGGTGAAGCACATTATTGGAGTCGCAGCCGTGAATGTCTGTGGCACAAAGGTGCAAGCAGTGGACTAATTCAAAAGATTGTTGAGTTGCGTATTGATGATGATCAGGATGCAGTTTGGTTACGGGTAGACGTGGTTGGTGATGCAAGTTGTCATGTTGGCTATCGTTCATGTTTTTATCGTTCGATTCCTACTGGAAATGAACCGGGAGATACACCGATTGAAATGGAATTTAAAGAATATGAAAAAATGTTTGATCCCAATGAAGTGTATGGAGATGTTCCCAATCCTACTAAGTTGTGACTAGAACTATTTTTTGATGGAAAAACTTCAAGCGCTTTATGATTCCTGGCTCGCTATTTTTGGGCCGAATCCTTATTTAAAAGCGTTCGGTATTGCCCTTGCCTTCGCGGCCTTCGCTTTAATTTTTAACCTTGTCGTAATTCGTTTTTTAAAACGCTTATCTGCGAAGACGGCGATCAAAGGTGATGACCACATACTAGAACTTATTCAAAAACCTATTTTTGCAAGTTTAGTGATCTTTGGTTTTGTGCAAGCGATAAAAGTTTTACAAATGCCAGAAAATGTTGTCGTTACAACAGAGGCAATTCTAAAGACGATTGTTATTCTGCTTTGGGCGTCCTTTGCCATCAAGTTTTCAAGGTTCTTATTACAAGCAATAAGTTCTAGAAAAAGTAGCGATAAAAACAAAAGTCAGTTAATTCAGCATAGTACTTTGCCTTTATTTAGTAATCTCGCATTACTTATTATTGTTGCGGCAACAATATATATGTTGTTTTTAGCCTGGGGAATTGATGTTACTGCTTGGCTGGCATCTGCCGGGATTATAGGTTTAGCACTTAGTTTTGCTGCGAAAGATACCTTGGCAAATTTATTTGCAGGTGTGTTTATTTTGGCAGACTCACCTTATAAGTTGGGTGACTATATTGTTCTAGATTCAGGTGAGCGCGGCAAAGTAACCCATATCGGAATTCGTAGTACGAGAATGCTCACGCGTGACGACATTGAGATTACCGTTCCAAATTCAGTTATGGGTAATGCAAAAATTACCAATGAGGCGGGTGGCCCATATAGTAAACGTCGCATCAGAGTAAAAGTGGGTGTTGCCTATGGGAGTGATATAGATCAAGTACGTGAAGTATTAGAAAATGTGGCTAAAGACAATGAGAAAGTCTGCGGTTTGCCACAACCAAGAGTTAGATTTCGAAATTTTGGTGCATCAAGTGTAGATTTCGAATTGTTATGTTGGATTGATCAGCCTGTGTTGCGTGGGCAAGTGTTAGATCAGTTATATACTGGGGTCTATAAGAAGTTCATGGAGCATGGCATCGAAATACCTTATAGCAAGCAAGATGTTTATATTAAAAGCATGCCACAGACCTAATTACACTCTTAAAAATTAAGACTACGATGAAGCCAGCTACTAGTGTTGTGCAAATAAAACCGGATGATAAAGAAGTCGCCTGTGATGGAGGCGGTGGTGCTTTAGGGCATCCAATGGTTTATTTGCCATTCGGTAAAAAAACACATGTAGAATGCTACTATTGTGGTAAGCGTTTTGAGAAAAGCTCGCCTAAAAAATAGTCAAAGCCAAAGTGCGTGAAACGCAATTATCCATAATTTCTCGAATAATTTATTCATTGCCGATCACATGCTATCTATAGTAGATAGGAATTAAGCCCCTTTGTTTGCAGACTAATGTAAAAGCTTTTCGTCTGTTTGCTGATCCTGTACATTTGCATCCCTTCGAAAGGATTTAAAGGTTTAAAGCCTAGTTTAAGTGAGGTAAATATGGCAACAGATAGGATAAGCGTGATGGTTACATCCGGTAACCGCGAACAATTACAAATGGCAGCTATGGTTGCCTCAGTTGGAGCCGTTAGCGGTAGTGACGTAACCGTATTTTTATCTATGAACGCATTGAAGTTTTTTGTGAAAGACTCATCAGAGAAAGCGCCTGCTGAAGGTGAAATGGGTGCTCTTTTAGAAGATAAGAATGCTCCTGATTTTATGGAGTTGTTTGGTCAAGCTGTAGAGTACGGAGATGCTAAAATTTTCCCATGTTCAATGGCGGTCGATATACTAGACGTTAAGCAAGATGAACTAAAAAGTTTTGTTTCAGAGCCTCTGGGTTTAACAGCTTTTTTGAGTGATGCCTCAGAAGGCCAAGTTTGGCATTTTTAAGTTAAGGAGAACGCTGTGTCGGAAAGAAAATTAGTTGATGCAAAAAATACCTTTTGTCCAGGTCCTTTAATGGAGCTCATTGGGCAAATGAAAATGGCAGAGATTGGAGATGAATTAGAAATATTATCTACTGATCAAGGCTCTGCAAATGATATTCCTGAATGGATTAATAAAGTAGGGCATGAAATGGTAGAGAGTTTTGAAAAAGAAGGTGTTTGGCACATTGTTGTAAAGAAAACCAAATAAATTTCCCAAAGCTAATAGAAGAATAGCGAATTAATATTTATAAATATAATTAGTGAGGTAATCATGAGAATACTCGTTGTAGGTGGCGGAATGGGCGGTACTATTCTGGCTAATAATCTAGCAAGAAGATTAAGTGGAGAAATAAAAGTTGGTAAGGCAAGTATTACTATGTTGTCGGCATCAGATAAGCATATGTATCAACCAGGTCTGCTTTATGTGGCGGTTGGTAAAATGACACCCGATGAGCTGTATCGTGATCAAATAAGTTTGCTTGAATCGAGCATTACCTTTCGTGTTGATCCGGTTACTAAATTTAATCTGAAAGAAAATAATGTCGTCACAGAAAGTGGTAAACAATATGACTACGACATTATTGTAATTTCAACAGGTTCGCGGGCACACGCTGAAGGAACACCAGGCTTAAATGAAAATGCTGCTCAGTTTTATACTGAGTCAGATGCAGTAAAAATGTTTAAGACTTTGCAGAACTTTGAAGGCGGCAAGGTAGTGGTTGCAGTGGGGGTTCCTCACAAATGCCCTATGGCGCCATTAGAAATTACATTCATGTTGGCAGATTACTTTAAAGAGCGTGGTATTTGGGACAAAGTACAACTGCATTACACCTATCCAATCGGCCGCGTGCATAGTTTAGAGCCTGTTGCTAAATGGGCACAGCCAGAATTTGACCGTCTAGGTATTACCTATGAAACTCTTTTCAATATGAAAGAAGTTACGCCTGATAAAGTGCTTAGCGAAGAAGGTACTGAAGAAGAATATGACTTATTAGTTACGGTTCCTGCGCATAAAGGTATGCAAGTAATTGAAGATAGTGACCTAGGTCCTGGCGGCTTTATCCCAACAAATCGCACACGTCTAAATATAGAAGGTTACGAAAATGCATTTGTAATTGGTGACACTACTAATTTACCAATTAGTAAAGCAGGTTCTACTGCTCACTTTGAAGCTGAAGCTTTAGCAGAGAATATTGCTTCAACCATTAAGATTGGAACTCCAGTACGCGATTACGACGGGAAAGTATTCTGCTTCATTGAAGCAGGTGAAGGCAAAGCAACTTATGCGATGTTCAATTATCAGAATCCACCCGATCCTAAGGCACCAACGAAAGGTATTCATTGGTTCAAGACGGCTTATAACAAAATGTACTGGGCCAGCGCGCGCGGTTTACTATAAAGGGGCATTGTCATGAGCGAACTTCAATCAATGCAAACTGAAGCTGAACGCATATTTGAAAGTGCAGCTGATGCGCTTTCGGACGATATTATTGGCAGACTTGGAAGTACCATGGGTGATGGCCTTATGTTGCTAGACCAAGTTAGTCGTAGTAATTTAGATAAGGCAATTCCATTAATTGATCATCTTGTAGAAACAGGTGACCTAGAGCGTGCTGCAAATCTATTACGTGTGCTTGGATCAGCGGGTGATGCAATCAGTGATGATATTGTTGGCAGACTGGGTGAGATGGCAAATTCATTAATGATAATTGCGGATCGTATTTCACGTAATGAAAATATTCATAAACTACTCGACTTGTTAGAACGTGATTACATGATAGATATGTTAACTAGCATGTGTGAAGCAGCTGCTTTGGCAAAAGCGAGTCATGATGTACCATCTTCGGGAGGAATGATGGGATTATTAAAGACCATGAAAGATCCTGAAGTTCAACAGGCATTGCAGTTTATGTCTAAGTTTAGCGCTGGATTTAAAAACAGTTAGCACTTAATTTTAGTATACGTAAAAATTTCTGTTGAAGAAGTGCTTTGGCAGAGGTTTTTAGTGTCTTAAGTCAGTGTTCAGGGTATCGATTCGCGATAATTTTGCGCGTTGGTTGAGACGGTAAAACCTACGTAATTCATTATGGAAGCATTTGGTAGTTTTATTATTCATACCTATTAAGTTAAGACAATATTTGGAAGCATACTTATTGGCCTTCATATACCGTGCTAAATGTTCTTTTTCTAAATTTTCATTAAATTTAGGTTGCGAAAATAATAGCGACCAAATTTCTTGCATAAAAGCTTTATTCTTCTCTAAGCCTAAGATTGCAGTTGCGCTCACAAATTTATCTACTTCGGCTTGTAGTTCGAGTTCAAGTTGTGACACGGGTCGATCATGGTTTGCATTCCACGCTAAGTATAAGAAATGGCTTACACCTTCTAAGGCAATCCAAAAATCATGCAAATCATCTTTATTGGACTGTTCTGAGGGATAATTTTTGCATAGTCGATTGATTAACTCGTTATCTAAATAAAGTGAAACATCTAAACAATCATCTTGTGGCGATATAAGTAATTGCTCTAATGAGTCATTATGTATTACTGTGTTAGCAAGAATTTCTGCATGATATCTATCTGTGATTATAAAATCGTCTACGTTTAATGGAACTGAAACCTCATAGAATAATTGAAGATTGTTTTGAATGTTCGCAAGTAAATTAGACATTCGTATAGCAGCGCTTAGTGTTCAAGCAAACCAGTAGTAGGAGCTATAGGTTGAATGCCAGAGTCAATCAATAGTTTTCGAGCTTTTTTGCTACCTGTTTTTATCCAAATATCGTAAGTTCGCAATAAATTTTTATTTGATTGTTCTTGGCTATCATTTAACTCGGATAGCACATCTGCAAAATCAATAAATTTATTTGAGAGTTCGTAAAATACTTCTTTAAACACCGGACCAGACTCGTTTATATTCTGACTTTCAGATAAATGACCATATGCTGTGCCGCCCATTGCAGCGTAATAATCAACATCGACAGCTTTGGTTTTTAAGCTTTCAGAAAATAAACCACAAATAAATAATGCTATGTCACCTAAACGGCGTAGAGCAATATTACGTTCATGATCAGTAGTTGAATTTAAAGCTTCAGAATAATGTATTGCTAATGGTTTGAGTGGCGATCTACCTTCATTTGCATCGATAAAATTTTCTGTACGTGTAAAATTAATTAAAAGGTTGGCGAGATATATTATAGTATAATCGGTGGCTTGCACATTATGTTTGTGCAACGAGTTATATAAGCAATCATGAAAGTAATTTTGCAAACTTTCTTGTTTAACAAGCATAAAAAAATCCTTTTATTACTGTTATATATTTTTTACCTTATTTATAGATATGAATTCAATTGAATATTGATTAACGGTAATACCATTTATCAGTTTAATTGCGCCTTTATTGCGAAGTTGTTGTTTCTTCGTTGTTGTGATTAGATTGTAAGAGTTAGGTTAAGTTTCTTTAAGCACTCTAATGTTAAGAGTGCTAATGAAAAAATGGAACGAATTGAATGTCTGTGTGGCATATATGGAAATTACTTTTTACTAGCTTGGCCCGGTTTCGTCCAGCTATCGCGTAGCGTAACAATGCGATTAAACACTAGCTTTTCTTTTGTATGTTTACTGTCTAAACAAAAAAATCCTTGCCGTTCAAATTGAACACGATCTTCTAAGGTAATTTTTTTTGCATGTGGCTCAATTTTAGAGTCTTTATGAATTGATAGGGACTTGTCGTTTAAGGTAGATATAATATCTTCTACTGTACCCGGATTAAGTACATTAAACAGTCTGTCGTAGATGCGTGTTTCTACATTTATTGCATGTTTTGCTGAAACCCAGTGGATGATTCCCTTTAGTTTCTTTTTGTTCTTGCCTGCACTATCAGGGTCATATTCACAGAGTAGTTCTACTATTTCGCCCATATCATTTTTAATAACATCTGTGCATTTAATGTCGTAGGCATTACGAAGACGAACTTCTTTTCCTAAACCCAGTCGGTAAAAATCTTTTGTAGGTTCTTCCATGAAATCATCGCGCTCAATATAAATGATTTTCGAAAATGGAATGGAGCGCTTACCTTGCCCAGGATCTTTGGGGTGATTGTTGGCTGTAAATTCTTCTTCTTTGTCATCTGGATAATTCTCAATGACAACTTTTAGTGGATTGATTACACACATTAATCTATTTGAGCGTGGATCTAGGTCTTCTCGAATGCAGTTTTCTAACACACTCATTTCAATGAATGCATCTTTCTTCGTTATTCCGATACGATCGCAAAATTCTCGAATCGACTCAGGAGTGATGCCGCGACGCCGCATTCCTGAAATCGTCGGCATGCGTGGATCATCCCAACCATCTACATGTTTGTCGCTTACTAAAAGGTTTAGTTTGCGTTTACTGCTGATTGTGTATTCAACAGAAAGTCTGGCAAATTCAATTTGTTGTGGATGCGAAGGCGTTTTTAATTCATCAAGTATCCAGTCATATAAAGGGCGGTGGTCTTCAAACTCTAATGTGCATAATGAGTGAGTGATGCCTTCTAGAGAATCAGAAATACAATGTGTGTAATCGTACATTGGGTAAATACACCATTTGTCCTGTGTTCTTGGGTGAGTAGCGTATTTGATGCGATATAAAACGGGGTCGCGAAGATTGATATTGCCAGATGCCATATCAATTTTTGCGCGTAGCACGTGTTCGCCTTCTTTATATTTGCCTGCTCGCATATCTGCGAACAGTTCTAAATTTACTTCAATGCTTCGATTGCGATACGGGCTTTCAATACCTGGCTCAGTTAATGTGCCGCGCTGTTTGCGAATATCTTCTGCATTTAAACTGCACACATAGGCTTTGTTAAGTTTTATGAGTTCAACTGCATATTCATATAATTTTTCAAAATAGTCTGATGCATGTCTAAGCTTAGACCAATTAAAGCCTAACCATTGCACATCCTTTTTAATCGCATCTATATACTCTTGGCTTTCTTTTTCAGGGTTAGTGTCATCAAATCTGAGATTGCATTGACCCTGGTAATCTCTGGCAACACCAAAATTTAAGCAGATAGATTTTGCATGGCCAATATGTAGATAGCCATTGGGTTCAGGAGGGAACCGGGTTACTACTTTGCCATCATTTTTACCACTTGCGATATCTTGGTCGATGATATGGCGGATAAAATTTGAAGACTGTGCTGAAGAATTGCTCATGTGCGCATTTACTAGTTTATTTTAGAATATTATATATTTAATGACAGAATAAATTCAGAAAATAAAAAGGAATAGAATTGAACCCAATATTAAAAAAGATTTTCATTATTGGTACACCGTTTTTATTGCAGAAATTATTTCGCGGTAAAAAAATATTTAGAAAAATTGGTTTAGTTCTATTGCTTTTGATCGGTGGAATATGGCTATTCCTTCAATATCCTTTCAATTTAAATCAGCAAGTCCCCGGTGTAGGCTCTCCAAATGAGGTTGAGTCGGCAAAGGTTGATCAGTCTGATATCCGATCACTATATGATGCGCAACGCTCTGGGGTAATGGTATCAACCGTCGCTAATGTTACACGAATTCTAAAGGATGATAATGACGGCTCCCGACATCAACGATTTTTGATTGAAACAGCTGAAGGATTGACGCTTCTAGTTGCACATAATATAGATCTTGCACCACGCGTACCCCTTTCTGTAAACGACCAGGTTTCAATTTATGGTCAGTATGAATGGAATAACAAAGGTGGAGTGGTGCATTGGACGCATCATGATCCGAACAAAAGTCATCCGGAAGGGTGGATTATACATCTAGGTAAAAAATACCAATAAGCTTTAATTAATAGGCCGCGGTACTACTTTTCACCACATAATTAGCATAGCGTTTTAAGACTTTCTTAACGTAACCTTTGGTTTCAGCATAGGGCGGAATGCCGCCATACTTTTCTACTGCATTGGGTCCAGCATTATATGCAGCAAGGGCTAGTTCAGTATTATCATTAAAGCGCGTTAACATTTGGCTAAAATATTTTATTCCGCCGCGGATGTTTTGATTTGCATCAAATGAATCTTTAACACCTAGTTCTTTTGCTGTTGCCGGCATGAGTTGCATCAAGCCGCGAGCGCCGACCGAAGAAACTGCTTTTCGGTCAAAGCATGATTCGATAGCAATAATTGCTTTAACTAACTTTGGGTCAACTTCGTATGCAATAGAATAGGCTTCAATTGCATCTGCATAACTACTGGCACGCTTTGCTAATTTTGATGGTGTCATCCTTCTACACGATACTACGGCAGTGGGTCTGCCTATAGTTGCCATTAGAGTATATTTTTCCTGTGGCATTTTTCGATCTGTTATCCAGCTCGTGCCATCATTTTCTTTATATACATAAAACTCAGCATGGATGTGCAAAGGCAAGCACATGAGTAGTAGGCCCAAACATAGTGAGCTGCTGGCTAAAAAGCTGTAGTTTTTGTGATTCATCTAATGAAGAAAGAGGTTAGGGTATGATTGTATCCAATTAGAATTTTATAAAAATCCGTTCTATGCTGTGAATATTACCATTTATCTCGTAACGTACTATTCTGCTAAGTGTAAATTGTCGAAATAAATGTATTTTGTAATCACCGTCTTATATTTAATAGGCCTATTTTGTAGACAGTATTATGCGCGATAACGTTGTTCTCTTACCATTAGATGAGAAAAGTATACGCGAGCATTTAATCTCCTATGGTTTGAATGATATAAGAACAGTTGATGTTTTTTCCAGTATCTCGTCTACAAATGATTACTTGTTAGACAGTAAATTAGCAAATAAGAAGATTGCTATCTGTGTAGCTGAGCAGCAAACACAGGGTCGTGGGCGTTATGGGCATCAATGGGTGTCTCCTGCAGCGGTAAATCTATACTTATCTATGTCATGGCCTTTGCGTGCTTGGAAGGAAGAATATGAGGCACTCAGTCTATGGTTGTTAATTGCCATTGCTGAGCTATTGGAAAGGCAAGGATATAGTGATATTCAATTAAAATGGCCCAACGATATTTGTGTTGAAAGTAAAAAACTAGCTGGAATTTTGATTGAGAGAAAAGTTCGTCAAACAAGAAATACTTTGGTTATAGGGATTGGTCTTAATGTAGCCATGTCATTAAATGATGAGGTGGAAATTGAAACTTCATGGATTGATTTGTTATCGATAAAATCAGGTGGACAACTATCAAGAAACGAACTGGCAGCTAATGTTGTGTCGGCTTTATACGCAACATTATCAAAGCTTGAGGAGAATCGATTAATAGATTTAAGTTCTAAGTGGAATCGATATGATATGTTACTAAACAAACAAGTTGAGTTTCTTTATAAAGAAAAAATAGAATCTGGGTGTGTAAAAGGGGTAGATGGGCTTGGGAAAATTATTTTATATATGGATGGCAAGCTAGAGCATTTGCATAGTGCGCATATAAGTGAAATTAAACTGATTGGAAATTGAATGTGAAATTATTATTAGATTTGGGGAATAGTCGCTGCAAATTTTCTGTTGTAGAAAATGGTGTGGTGGAGAAATATGACACACAGAACTATGGGCCATTTGGCAAGCTCTATAGTGTTAAATCTTTATGTGATCAATATAGTGATGCAAGTGGAATTGTTATTGGCTCGGTGCTTAGCAAAGAAATGAATTCACAGATAAAAGAAACACTTATAAAAGATGGTGCGGAAAATATTTATTTTCTTGATCCTGTAAAAAATAGCTTCGGTATAAACCTTGCGTATGCAGATCCAAGTGCATTGGGTGTAGATCGTGTTGCAGGATTAATTGCCGCAAATGAAAAATATTCTGGAAATACATGCATCGTAGATTGTGGCACGGCAGTGACTTTGGATGTTCTAGATGCTAATGGGGTACATCAAGGTGGGGTAATTTTACCTGGTGTGGCGAACATGAGAAAAGCATTGCTGGCGAATACCAAGATCGAAATTGATGGTGCATCAGAGGTAGAGTTCAATGTGTTATCTAATACTACAGAGGGTGCCAT
>CAJHXG010000060.1_pt1 | contig 13134 bp, 13 predicted proteins | sample 9198481 | NCBI WGS metagenome assembly CAJHXG01 (sample SAMEA7708348, study PRJEB35096) | sediment metagenome | biome: marine neritic benthic zone biome [ENVO:01000025]; feature: sediment [ENVO:00002007]; material: shallow marine sediment [ENVO:03000034] sea grass bed [ENVO_01000059] ... | reverse complement strand
TTCCTTAGGTGTTTGATTCAATCAATTCTACAAGCTCATTGCCTATAAGGTCCTTTTTCCAGCTAGATAAGATATCTAACTCTCTTTTCCCACGAATTAACTTTTCAACCACACTGCGTGTAGCTAATAGGCTTGGTGAAATATTTAGTTCCTCTGCTCTTTCACGAATAAAGGATTGTGCTTGTTTTGCTAACTTGCGTTGTTCATTGCTTAATGGGCCAATAAAGTTAGTCTCGGGCCAATCAGCCTCAGGTATATTTTGAGCTTGTTTAATCTCATCTAATAGTGCTGTTGCGTATCCCATGTGTTCGCTGTTGATATCTTCTAATACTTGCAATGTATCTAGGTCTCTAGGCTGTTCGATTGCTAAATTACGCAAAGCTTTGTCATTTAAAATCCAACGGCGCGGCTTGTTTTCGGTAATAGCTTGATGTTCGCGCCATCGAGCAAGCTGCTTGAGTACTATTAGCTGATGGGGTTCTAGTTTGCCTACACCTTTAACCGTTTCCCAAATCTTGCTCGCATCAACGTTATATTTTTCTAGAGCAGATAAATTGTTGCACTCAAATTCAGCCCAATGACTGCGTTGATGTTCGGTAAGTTCATCATTTAAATGCAAGTAAACTTTTGCTAAGTATTTAACATCATCTACTGCATACCTAATCTCTTTTTCTGATAGTGGTCTGCGTTCCCAATTTGTGCGAGAGAGTGATTTATCAAGTTCAATACTACAAATTTCATTAACCAAATGCGCATAACTAACTTGATCACCATAGCCTAAGAGGCTGGCTGCAATTTGTGTATCAAACATCGGGGTAGGCACTTCGTCATAAAGATTTACAAATATCTCTAGATCCTGGCTTGCTGAATGAAAAATTTTAGTGATAGAGGGCTGATATAATAGCTTTTTCAGCGATGAGAGGTCATTAATAGCGATTGTATCTATACATACAATGTCCCGTTCTGAGGCAATTTGTACTAAACATAATTTTGGATAGTAGGTCCTTTCACGTATAAACTCTGTATCAAGCGCTAGCCAATCAACATCGTGTGATGCTTTGCAGAAAGCCTCTAACTCTTGTGTTGTAGTTAATATTCTAAATTCCATTATGAATACATTAGTGACGGTAAATATTTTTAAACATTTCTGGAAACATTTTTTGAATGTTTTGTTACTGATGTTATTGGTTTTCCAAGGCAGTGTAACAGCTAAGCAGGGTTCAAAGGACTGGGAATCACCTTTTTTTCAAGATCACAAACTAGTAGGGAAAATATGGGATACTCACAAGAATAAATGGCTAACCAGTAAGCAGTTTAATAAAGAGTTGTTGTATTACGACTATATACTTTTAGGTGAAACGCATACCAATGCAGACCATCACATATTACAAGCTAAAATTATCAATTCATTAGTAAGTGCAGGTGCAAAACCAACAGTGGTGATGGAAATGCTGTCGCAGCAAATCTGGAAAGATCAGCCGCAAACGTGGAGTAAGCATGATGAATTAAAACAACTTGCAAGTATGCTGAATAGTGGCTGGCCTTGGGATTTGTATGTACCGATATTGAAGTCAATTACACGACATCAACTTAAATTATATGCAGGAAATATAAGCAGCGATGAATTGCACCGTTGGTCTAATGATCAAGGTGATGATAAAAAAACAACTTTACTGTATGAGTATTTCTATACCGAAGATAATTTTACAGTGCTAAAGAAGAATATTATTGATTCCCATTGCGGCCATGCCAACCAAGGATTTGTAAATTTCATGTCGCGTGCGCAAATGCAACGCGATCGTATTATGGCTACATCGTTGCAGGGGAAAGATCTTCCCGTAGTTTTTATCGCAGGTAGTGGACATGTAAGAAATGATTATGCTGTTCCTATGCAGTTACGAAGAAATTTTAAGCAAACTTCATATTTATCGGTTGCGTTTGTTTCTGTACAAGAGGGTGAGGATGATCCTCAGGCGTATTTGCAAAATGACTCTGCGCTATACGATATTTTATATTTTACCCCTAGCCATACAAACGAAGATCCATGTGAAAAATTTAGAAAACAATTGAAAAATATGCACCATCGTCAGACTCCCTAAGAATTTATGAGAGAATTAAGTGCGTGTCGCAGCTTGCAGATGGCGACCTATATGCGACAATAACTACCAGAAATATTCATAGCTTCATTTAATAGGACATTAAATGCTCACTGGGCCCGATGCCAATCTTAAGGCAAGAATAAAAAGCCTTCGCAGTCATATCAAAAACGAAAACCCACTACTAGTTGATGTAGTGGATCATTTTTGTGAGCTCGATAAGCTTGCATACAAACTGGGCATACTTACTAGTAAAGAGTCTTACACCACCGATATTTCTTGGTGGCCATTGATCTCGGTACTAGGGACTTTTTCCGCTGGTAAGTCCACATTTATCAACCACTATGTGCAAACCGATTTACAAAAAACAGGTAACCAAGCGGTTGACGATAGGTTTACGGTAATTTGTTACAGCAGTGATGACAAAGTAAGAGTGCTACCTGGTTTAGCCTTGGATGCAGACCCACGTTTTCCGTTTTATCAAATTAGTGATGAGATAGAAAAAGTATCCGCAGGTGAAGGTTCACGAATTGATACCTACTTACAACTCAAAACCTGCCCGACGGATTTAATCAAAGGCAAAATCTTCATAGATTCACCAGGCTTTGATGCAGATGCGCAACGCACATCAACCTTGCGAATTACTGATCATATTATTAATTTATCTGATTTAGTTTTAGTGTTATTTGATGCGCGTCACCCAGAACCAGGTGCAATGCGCGACACACTCGAGCATTTGGTTGCTGGAACTGTGCGCCGTAATGATTCCAATAAAGTGTTATTTATTCTTAATCAAATCGATACCACTGCGGGTGAAGATAATGCAGAAGAAGTCGTCGCTGCCTGGCAACGCGCACTCGCTTCAGGTGGATTAGTCAGTGGTCGTTTTTATGCAACCTATAATGAAGATGTGGCAGTGCATATTGAAGATAAAGCTTTGCGTGAGCGCTATCAACGCAAACGTGATGCAGACTTAGGTGAAATATACCAACGCATTTCAGAAGTCAGTGTGGAACGTGTCTATCGTATTATCGGTTCGTTAGAAAATACTGCAAACCAAATTGAAAATAATATCGTTCCAAGGGTTCGCGAAGCTACAAGTACTTGGGTAAAACGAGTGTTGCTGATAGATGTTCTTGTGCTGTTTCCTGTTTTTTTAGCGATGTTACTTTATTTCATCAAACACTTTGGAACTGGAACAGCGTTTGATAGTTTTGGTAAAACAGGGCTGATATCTGCAATTATTTTGGCGCTTTTACTGTTGTTAGTTATACATCTTTTTGTAAGAAGTTTTGTCGCTAAATGGGTTGCAAAATCTTTGCCTGAAAAAGAATTATCAGGAAGTGTTCGCAATGGTTTCTTGCATAACACACGCTGGTGGCAACCGCTAGCACGTCCATTTGTGGTGGGTTGGAACAAACATGCGCGTGAAAAACTTATAAAAATTCGCGAAGCAGCTAATCGTTTTGTGCAAACATTGAATGATGAATACACAAATCCATCTGGCGAACGCAAAGATATGTGAATATTGCCGAATCAGATATGATTCGATCCTAAAATTATAATTCAAATGGGTGAGGATGAAGATTGGCTAATTTTTAATAAATTGATGTGGATTTTCTTACTGCTCGTAAAACCAAAAATACACTGAAAATTGCATTCTGGCCACTTGAAGAAGTCTTGAATGAAAAACTATAATCAGAATACTTTTTAAAACTAATATATTGAAGCGGTTTTACGCACTGCACGTAACACCAAAAATATCCACGGCCAAACTAGAACACTAGTTATTACAGGTGCCCAATAGACCCAGGTCTTAGGGTCTCTTCCTAAGATACCTAAAATCCATAATGAAATGCTCATGTAGGGCAGTAAAATCATGCCGACGAACATGGCTTGTTGGTGTAATGGGTATACACGTACACGTTGATGAAAACGAATGGCAATGTAGGCAGTGATAGCAAAACCTAGCGCATGTTGCCCAAGTAAAGCGCCTTGAATGACGTCTACACATAAGCCCAACATCCAAGCAATACCAACACCGACTTTTTTCGGCACAGCAATGTTCCAATAGATAAGCGCTAATGCAATCCATTCGGGTCTATATGAACGTGCCCAGTCTGGTAATGGCATGATCATTAGCATCATTGCCACTATAAAGGTGGCAACTATGGTGAAAAAGTCGGAAGAGTTATTCATTAATTTGTATCAAATTCCAATCAATTACGAGAACCTGAGTTCTGCTCTGCAACATTATTGTCGGTAGTATTTTCAACACTGTTTTCTGCACTATAGTCTGCATCTGCTGCACTTGGCCAAATTAAAAGTACTTCTCGGATACTGTTTAAATCTACGAGTGGTTTTGCTTCGACTTTAACAAAGGGGTCACCTGATACTTGTTTGATACTTGTAATCTCGGCTACCGGGTAATCGGATGGGTAACGGTCATCTAAGCCAGAGGTAATTACTAAATCGCCAATTTGTATGTCGGCCGTACTGGTTAAGTGTAATAACTCTAGTTGCTGAATGTTGCCGGTGCCTACGACTAAACTACGCTGTCCGCTGCGTGCAACTACGCCAAGTAACGCATGATTCGGGTCGGACACTAGTATTGCAACGGAATTGAAAGGCCCGGCTTTATCTATTTGTCCGATAATGCCTCTTGCACCTAGCAAAGGCTGTCCTTCATACACGCCATCTCTTGTACCTTTGTTGACTACAATACGTTGTTGATAGGGGTCTAAATCAACCGAAAGAAGTTCGCCTATTAGTATGCGTTCTTTTTCAAAGTATTTTGCTGAAGTGAGCATTTCACGCAGACGAGTGTTTTCTTGTTCTAAGGTTGCAAGCTTTTGTAGTTGTAACTCAAGACGAATTTGTTCTGCTCGTAGTTCAGCATTGTTACGCAGCAATTTATTGCGACCCGATAAAGATTCAGAGCCCCAGTTGTATACTTTTGAAGGTAAGCCCGCTAAGTATTCGATTGGGTACATGGCCACACTGATGGTTTGGCGCACTTTGCTTAAATGGTGAAAGTGATGATCTACCGTCATCATTACGACAGACGTAATGATTAATATGAGTAATTTCGCAGAGGTGGAGGGCCCAAGGCCAAACAGCGGTTTTATAGCGAAGTCTCCATGAATTGCATATTACGCACAAATAAGTGCGTTAATGATAACGAATTACTAGATATTCGTCAGTGAGAGAAATGTGAGGTTTTATCTAGGTGTCTACGGTGAGGAGTTCGTTGCCTAATTCATCCATTAACTCAAGCGCTCGGCCACCGCCACGTGCTACAGAAGTAAGTGGATCATCGGCGATTACTACAGGTATCCCTGTTTCTTCCATGATGAGTCGATCTAAGTCACGTAGTAATGCACCGCCGCCGGTTAACACAATGCCTCGATCTGCCACGTCTGCACCTAATTCTGGTGGAGTTTGTTCTAGCGCTGTTTTCACCGCACTAATAATTCCATAAAGTGGTTCTTGTAACGCCTCTAGTATTTCGTTGCTATTGAGAGAAAAGCTTTTGGGTACACCTTCTGAGAGATTGCGGCCTTTTACTTCAATTTCCAACATTTCTTTGCCTGGATAGGCTGTTCCGATTTCGTGTTTGATGCGTTCAGCAGTGGATTCACCCACCAATACGCCATAGTTGCGACGAATGTAATTCACAATCGCATCATCAAATTTGTCTCCACCTATTCGTACTGAAGATGAATAGACAATACCGTTAAGTGAAAGCACGGCTACTTCTGATGTGCCACCACCAATATCCAATACCATGGAGCCGCGAGCTTCTTCAATAGGTAGGCCTGCACCAATCGCTGCTGCAATGGGCTCTTCGATTAAGTAGGTTTTACGTGCTCCTGCACCCATAGCCGATTCGCGAATTGCACGACGCTCAACCTGTGTCGCGCCACAAGGTACGCATACCAATACACGTGGACTGGGTCGGAAATAACGTCTTTCGTGCACTTTTTTAATAAAGTGCTGGAGCATTTTCTCAGTAGTAGTGAAATCCGCAATTACACCATCTTTAAGTGGCCGAATGGCTTCAATATTAGTAGGTGTGCGTCCTAACATGCCCTTGGCTGAGGCACCAACTGCCTCAATTGTACGTTGGCCACCTTCAGGGTTTCTGCGAATGGCTACTACTGAAGGTTCATTGAGGACAATGCCTTTGTCACGCATATAAATCAGCGTATTAGCAGTACCTAAATCGATGGATAAGTCGTTGGAGAAGGCTCCGAGGACGCGTTTAAACATATAGGATTAATTAGTGGTGTTTAATTCGTGAGTTAGCGTACTCTATCAGTGGCCTAAATATTCGGCAAGCCATTAAATATAAGAGATAAGTATGATAGTTTTGCCGTTCATTTATAGATTTATCTACCTAGTAAATCGCTAGTCGGTAGTGATTCGCATAGTCTTCTGTTTTGTCGGCAGGCTAGAATAATTAAATAACACAGAACCTGTAAAAGTTAAGAGTCATGTCAATTTCTCCTGAAGAAGTTTTAAAAATTGCTAACCTAGCGCGCTTACAAATAAAGCAAGATGAGGTAGAGCAATATGCTACTGATTTGTCCAGCATCATAAATTTAGTTGAACAAATGAATGCGGTAGATACCAAAGATATTCAGCCTATGGCGCATCCATTAGATGCAACGCAGCGCTTACGTGAAGATAAAGTAACTGAGGAAAATCAACGCGATAAGTTTCAAGCTGTTGCTCCGTCTGCGGAGAAGGGCCTTTATTTGGTGCCTAAGGTTATCGAGTAAAACTTTTCAAATTTTATATATTTTTCAGAACCCATTTAATTATTCATGCACGAACTTTCAGTATCACAACTCGTTGACGGTTTACGCAACGGCGATTTCTCTAGTGTTGAGTTAACACAATGCTTTGTAAATCGTATGCAAAAATTCAGCGAGCTTAATGCATTTATAACAAAATTAGGTGAGCGTGCAATTCTGCAGGCAACTAATGCAGACAAGTTAATTAAAGAAAAAAAACATGGACCATTAACTGGAATTCCTATTGCGCATAAAGATATTTTTTGTATGTACGGAGTGAAAACATCTTGCGGTTCAAAAATGTTAGATAATTTTTATGCACCATATGATGCAACCGTTGTAGAAAAATTAGATCAAGCCGGTTGTGTAACCATTGGCAGAACCAATATGGATGAGTTCGCGATGGGTTCTTCGAATGAAAGCAGTTATTACGGTCCGGTAAAAAATCCATGGAATACAGACTGCGTACCGGGTGGTTCATCGGGTGGTTCAGCTGCTGCGGTAGCTGCGCGCATTGCTCCTCTAGCAACCGGCACAGACACCGGTGGATCGATTCGCCAACCTGCTGCTTTGTGCGGAGTTACGGGGTTAAAACCTACCTACGGCAGGGTGTCACGCTATGGCTTGATCGCCTACGCCTCTAGTTTGGATCAAGGTGGACCATTTGGAAAATCAGCTGAAGACTGCGCCTATATGCTGCAAGCCATGGCAGGTTTTGATGAGAAAGATTCCACTAGCTTAGATAAAGCGGTTCCTGACTATACTCAATTACTTAATGGTTCCCTAAAGGGAAAAGTAATCGGAGTGCCGGAAGAATATTTTAGTGAAGGTTTAAGCGCAGAAGTTAAGAGTGTTATCGAAGGTGCCATCGAATGGTATGAGCAACAAGGTTGTGAATTAAAAAGTATTAGTTTGCCTAACACTAACTTAGCAATACCTGCTTACTATGTAATTGCACCAGCAGAGTGTTCTTCAAACTTGTCGCGTTTGGACGGTGTGCGATATGGTTATCGTTGTGAAGATCCAAAAGATTTGCGTGATCTATATGATCGTAGTCGTAGCGAATCGTTTGGTGATGAAGTAAAGCGTCGCATTATGATTGGTACGTATGCATTATCTGCAGGTTATTACGATGCATACTATTTAAAAGCCCAACAGATTAGACGTTTAATAAGCGAAGACTTTAAAAAAGCTTTTGAACAGGTTGATGTAATTTTAGGGCCTACTACGCCTGAGCCTGCATTTAAGATAGGTGAAAAAACTGCAGACCCAGTAACTATGTATTTGTCTGATATCTATACTATCTCAATTAACTTAGCGGGTTTGCCAGCGATGTCTGTGCCTTGTGGATTCTCAGATAGTTTGCCGGTGGGTATGCAGTTGATTGGCAATTATTTTGAAGAAGATAATTTATTAAATTTTGCGCATCAGTATCAGATGGATACAGATTGGCACAAAAAGACTCCGGAAGGCTTTGAATAGGTATGCAGTGGGAAACCGTTATTGGCTTAGAAATTCATGTGCAGTTGGCTACCAACAGCAAGATTTTTTCGGGCGCCTCCACTGCATATGGCGCAGAGCCTAATACACAGGCTTGTGCGGTAGACCTTGGATTGCCAGGTGTGTTGCCAGTTCTAAATAAAGAAGCGGTACGTATGGCAGCGATGTTTGGTTTGGCGGTGGACGCTAAGGTTGCCGAGCGATCTGTATTTGCACGCAAGAATTACTTTTATCCAGATTCACCTAAAGGTTATCAAATTAGTCAGTTTGAATTACCCATCGTTGAGCACGGCACTTTAGAAATTGTACTGGGTGATGGGGAACGAAAAACTATTGGTATTACGCGTGCGCATTTAGAGGAAGATGCAGGAAAGTCATTGCATGAAGAATTTTCAGATTCTACTGGAATAGATTTAAATCGTTGCGGTACACCATTGATTGAAATTGTTTCAGAACCCGACATGCGCTCTGCAGAAGAAGCCGTAGCGTATATGAAAAAGATACATTCTATAGTGCGTTATCTGGGAATTTCCGATGGCAATATGCAAGAAGGATCCTTCCGTTGTGATGCCAATGTGTCGATGCGACCAAAAGGTCAAGAAGAATTTGGTACACGCACAGAAACTAAAAACCTAAACTCATTTAGATTTGTAGAGCGCGCAATTCACTATGAAATTAATCGCCAAATCGATGTGCTTGAAAATGGTAGAGAGATCGTTCAAGAGACACGACTATACGATGCAAATAAAGATGAAACGCGATCTATGCGTTCAAAAGAAGAAGCAAATGACTATCGCTACTTCCCTGACCCCGATTTATTGCCAGTAGTTATAGAGCCAAGTTTTATAGAAGAACTTAGAAAACAATTGCCAGAATTACCAACTGAAAAAATAAAGCGCTTTAAACAAGAATACAATCTAAGTGATTATGATGCTGAAAATCTTGTAATGAACAAAGAAACCGCCATGTATTTTGAAGAGGTTGTAAAAAATTCTAATGCGAAGGCAAAGCTAGCAGCAAATTGGGTGTTGGGTGATCTTAGTGCAGTACTTAATCAGGACGATATTGAAATAAATAACTGTCCAGTATCTGCTGGCATGTTGGCTGGCTTATTAGATCGAATTGAAGACAATACTATCTCAAGCAAAATCGCCAAAGAAATTTTTCAAGCCATGTGGTCAGGTGAGGGTGATGTTGACGCAATTATTGAAGCAAAAGGTTTAAAACAAATTACTGATAGCAGTGAAATCGAGGCCTTGGTAGAACAAGTGATTAATGATAATCCTGGTCAGCTTGAGCAGTATAAGTCAGGTAAAGATAAAGTGTTTGGTTTCTTTGTTGGTCAAGTAATGAAGCTTTCTAAGGGTAAAGCTAATCCACAGCAGGTGAATGATTTACTAAAAGACAAATTGAAATAATGCTGTGCTTATATACTATTTCTTTAGCATATGATGTTTTATGGATAGCTTGATTAAATAAAAGAATGGGACCTTGTCGTTCAAATTATAGAAGTGTTTTTAAGCCTGAAGTTCTTAATACTGATGCTTTGTCAAAAATAGCTAACCGAGCTGCGAGCAAAAATCGGCAGTTAGGGGTGTGCGGGGTCTTAATAGTCTCTGATGGTCGTTTTCTTCAAGTGCTTGAAGGTCAGTCTAAATTTGTAAATAATATCTATGCAAAAATATTTAAAGTTAAACGACATCACGATATTGAATTAATTAGTTTTGAGAGCGTTGTAAAAACTGAATTTCATGATTGGGACATGAAATTATTTAAGTTGGATGATATTGAAGAACATGTGCATGAGCTATTAATAAATAATTATCCAATAGTCGATAATAAAATTCAGTTTATAGACAATGCTGTTCTGATGACTTCCTTGTTGTTAGATATGAAGCATTTGAGTAACTAATTATTTCTTTAAGTTTATAACAACTTAGACAAACTTATTTAATATGTTGTAGTTAGTCTATGCCAGTTCAATTATTCAAGCTAAGAAACGTTCCAGCAGATGAGGCGCAAGAAGTTCGTGAGCTTTTGATAAACAATAATATTGATTTTTACGAAACTCCTCCCGGGAATTGGGGAATCTCTATGCCTGCAATTTGGTTGAATGAAGATGATCAACTAGATCGTGCAAAAATATTGATCGATGAATATCAAAAAGACCGACAAGTTAGAATAAAACAAGAATATAAGCAGTCAAAGATCGAAGGTAAGCAACAAAATTTTATAAATGAGTTATTAACCAACCCTTTGCAGTTTTTATTGTATGTCGGTATCGCAGCCGTAATTCTTTATTTTTCTATCAAACCATTTTTAAATTTTGGAAAATAAGCGGGTGCTATGTATGACCGGTTGTTGCGCGATCCAATCCTGCTAAGTCTTTGTGGGTTTGAATTGACATAAATCCATGCTGATCGAAAAGCTGCTGCACTTTTTTGGCTTGTTGAAAGCCGTGCTCCACTGCTAGATATCCTGTTGAAGATAAATATTCTTTTGCTCCAGCAATAACTAGTTCTAAATCTTTAAGACCATTTTTATCGCTAATTAGCGCTTTTCCTGGTTCGTGTTGATAAACATGTTTATCTAAATCGGGGTCGTCTTTTGCAATATAAGGGGGGTTGCAGATGATTGCGTCAAATATTTCTTCTGCTAGATTTTCATACCAACTACTTTTTATGAAGGTGATTTCAGCATTATGTTTTTCCGCATTCTTTTTAGCAATTTCTAATGCTTGAGAGGAGATGTCAGTAGCTACAATTTTTGCATCTTCGCGTTCCTTCGCGACACTTATTGAAATTATGCCAGATCCAGTGCCTAGATCTAAAATTCGAGGCGCTTTTGTATTTGAAACTTCATTTAGAGTGAGTTCAATTAGTAACTCTGTTTCAGATCGTGGAATTAATACATGTTCACTAACTGTAAATTCTAATGACCAAAATTCTTTTCTACCAGTTATATACGCTAGTGGTTCTCCATTTTTACGACGATTTAGTGCAGAAGTGAATAGTTCAAGTTGTTGTTCACTGAGTGTTTGTTCTGGATAAGTAATTATTTTGGTTTGTTCTATATTGCAGGCATGACAAATAAGCAGTTGAGCGTCTAGCTTTGCGCTAGCGCTGATTGAAGTGAATGTAGTGGTTGCGTATTCTACAGCCTCCTTAAGATTCATCATTAATAGGCTTACTGATCGCTCATACTAGCGAGTAGATCTGCTTGATGCTCATTAAGCAAAGGTTGAATTACTTGATCTAGATTGCCTTGCATCATTTCATCTAATTTATACAGGGTGAGGTTAATGCGGTGGTCAGTGACTCGGCCTTGTGGAAAATTATATGTACGTATGCGCTCAGAACGATCTCCACTGCCGACAAGATTGCGGCGGGTTTCAGCTTGTTCATCAAATTGTTTTTGTCGTTCTTGATCTAATAGTTTGGCACTTAATAATGACATGGCACGTGCTTTGTTTTTGTGTTGTGAGCGTTCGTCTTGACATTCAACGACTACACCGGTAGGTAAATGCGTGAGCCGTATTGCGGAATCCGTTTTGTTTACGTGTTGTCCACCTGCGCCTGATGCGCGAAATGTATCAATACGTAAGTCAGAAGTATCGATTTCAATTTCGCCCACTTCATCCACTTCAGGCATAACCGCAACGGTTGCAGCTGAGGTATGTACGCGCCCTTGCGATTCTGTTTCAGGTACACGTTGTACACGATGCGCGCCGGATTCAAATTTCAAATTAGAAAATACTTCTTTGCCAATAATTTTCACAATGATTTCTTTGTAGCCGCCATGATCACCTTCGTTTTCATTCATTACTTCTACTTTCCAGCCTTTATTTTCTGCGAATCGCGAATACATGCGATACAGGTCTCCTGCAAATATTGCCGCTTCATCACCGCCTGTGCCGGCACGAATTTCTAAAAAAACATTGCTCTCGTCATGTGGGTCTTTAGGCAGCAATAAAGTTTGTAGTTCTTGTTCGAGCTGCTCTAATGTTTGTTCTGCGCTTTTTATTTCTTCTTGTGCCAGGGCTTTCATTTCTTTGTCAGAATCATTTGCCATTTCTTGTGCAGTTTCTAAATCCTCCATAGCTTGTAAATGCTCATTGAATTTGGAAACAATAGGGCTTAGGTGTGCATATTCTTTAGATAGTTTGGTAAACTCGTTCTGATTATTGATCACATCAGCATCAGAAAGCTCGGCAGAAATTTCTTCATGTCGTTCTTTAATATTTTCAAGTTTCTGAAGGATGGAGTCTTTCATTAAAAATGCCTTGGTTCAAAAAGATAGTCTTAATATGCTCTAGTAAATAGAGCATATGTAATCGATGCGGTTTTTTTGAAGCTAACGGAATTGGGGGGACGAGAAGCTTTCTGCTAAAAGCTTGTCGATAGAACAAGGGTATGAGAACTGCTTAATCATGTTATTTAATCTTCCTGAGGGATATTTAACAGGATTCTTGCTGCATCAATCAACTCATTTTTGCCTTGTTTGCCTGCCATATGCAGTGCTTCTGTGGGTTCATGAGTAAGTTTATTGGTGAGAGTATGGGCAATAAACTGCAAAACTTCTTCTGTAGGCTTGCCTTGCTCAAGCATTTTCTGTGCTTTTTCTAATATTTCATCACGTTGAATTTCTGCCTTATTACGATAAGCGCGCACGGTATCAACGACACCTTGCCCGCGTAGCCATAGAGAAAATTCTTGAACTTCGTGGTCAATTATACTTTC
>CAJHXG010000057.1_pt1 | contig 13215 bp, 14 predicted proteins | sample 9198481 | NCBI WGS metagenome assembly CAJHXG01 (sample SAMEA7708348, study PRJEB35096) | sediment metagenome | biome: marine neritic benthic zone biome [ENVO:01000025]; feature: sediment [ENVO:00002007]; material: shallow marine sediment [ENVO:03000034] sea grass bed [ENVO_01000059] ... | reverse complement strand
CCACCACGATCGTGGTGAGACCCACTTTTGGGAATTAGAAGAAGTAGGGGCTCCGAACTGCGGACGCGGCTACTTCACCTTATTTGCTATGCTGCTGATTCCGCCAGTGATGCATGCTTACATGAAAAAGCAGCTGGCGAAATGGGATAACGAGATGGCGTCTGAGGGCGAGCTTAAGATCGCCGCGCAGATGAATAAACAAGCAGGGTACGTTTAATAGCATACTGCTAGTTTAATAATCTAGAAAAAATAATGCCCTGGCTCTGTAAACAGAGTCAGGGCTTTTTTTTATATACAAGGATGTACTCTGCATGCTGGCAATACATGGAGCAATTTCCAATAATTTACAGGGACGCAATGTAGGTTGCAGTTATCAGAATTATTTAAGAAAGTTAAAGACATGATAGAAAAATTTGATCCTAAAAAATTAGAATCGGGGAAAGATTCATTACCTGATGCAATAGGATCATTGCAATCTGCAGATGAGCGCGCCTGGCTAGAAAATGAATTAATCAAGTTTCAGCAACAACTGCGGAATTTACCCAAAGGAGCGAGCAACATTGAACGCGCCAAGCTGGAACTTAATATCGCTGAAGTGTTGATTGGTCTTAGTAAATTAGAAGATGCTTGGGAAAGAGGGCGTCCGCTACTTGAATTATTTATTGCAGATTCTGAGTTTGAGTTAGCCGTGCGTACTTGTCGTGTGTTATATCAAGCAGATCACGAACATTCTATTGCAGCGTTAGGACAAGGTTGTTGGCTAGCAGTAACTTACCCAATCAATCCAACTTTATCGGTCGAGATGTTGCATAACATTGTTGATGAGACCCCTGACAATTCAGATGGTGCAGCAGTTGCGGCAATGGCAGCACAATACATTGCAGATATGCGTGGTGATGAACACCGAGAAAACTTAATGTTTCTTACCACTCAAATAATTGCCAAAGTTGCCAAACGTCATCGTAATATCGAAGGCGAAGAAATGATAAAAACCTGGGTTGAGATTCTTGAACTCAATGATACGGATCAATTATTTGAACGCTTGGCAAAAATAATTGATGTCATGACTGCTGATCAATGGTGGTTTGATCGAGACGAGCTACGCGCGCAATTACCTGTAAATTAAGGGGAGATCTCTCTCTTGAAACCTGGTTCACAGTCTTCTGTTGTATCGATACCAAACTGTAGTTCTGATCTAATTTTGCCAGGTTGTGATTGTATTGCAGATTCTAGTTTGGCTCACTGTATCTGTGAAGCTTAGCCATACTTACAAAAATGTAGTAATGCATGTGAGGGTGGTGGCTTGGATTTAATTATAGGCACTAATAAAGTACCTTTATATTCGGGCAGGTGTATCCAAGAAGAATTTTGGACAAGTAAGCCTAACTAATTTAAGCATTATGAAAAAAAACGCCGCTACTGCGGCATTTTTTTGTGCGAATTATTTATTATTAATTATATTTCTTAGCATACTCTTCATAAGAACCATGAAAACCCATATGTTCTTTATCATTAAATGGGTCAGAGTTTTGTTTTTTCATTGGTGTTTGTGCGCCATTTCCATACTTCGCTAAGTATTCATCAATGCCACCATGGTAAGCAATTCCATTGTCGCCTTGTGCTTTTGAGGAGCTTTGTGTTTTAGCTTGATACTCATCCATACTCATAGAACTTGCACCCGCGGCTTGTTGTGTATTCTTAGAGCTACTACCAGCTTTTGCCTGCATATTACTTGTAGCTTTAGGTTTGCTACCACTTATATATTCATCGATGCTGCCAGAAAAACCTTGATGATGGGCAACATTTGCTTCAAGTTCTTTGCTACGTTGATTAGTGGATTTTGCAAGATACTCATTTATATCCATTGAAGTCGCTCCGGCGGCTTGATTGCTGGAAGCACTAGATGCAGCAGAAGATGAACTAGAGCTAGAAGCTGATTTGCTCTTTGGTGGAGACAAACTACTTTGCTGAGTTTTAGCTTGTTGATTAGTTGATCCTGTTACACTTTCTTCTAAAAGCCTTCTGCGATCGTCAAGATAAAACGCAGCAAGCACTGCAAATATTACGACTCCTATTAAAGGCCAAAGGAGTTTTTCAGATAATGCTGCCATGGTGTTAACCTCGTTATGGTATTGACTAGACTTATGGTGAACCTAGATCATTTTTTATATTTGATACATTCTAAGTAAATTCTAAATCATATTCATAGCTTTTTGGTAGCCATTTGATAACGAGAAGCGAAAGTTTTTCACAATAAACATTAAGATGAGAATTATTTAATTACAACTAAACATGCAAGACATCATACATATTGATATGGATGCCTTTTATGCCGCGGTGGAGCAAAGAGATTTTCCTCAATACCGCAATAAACCTGTGGTTGTAGGAGGAGATCCTGATACACGTGGTGTGGTGGCAACTTGTAGTTATGAGGCACGTAAATTCGGCATTCATTCTGCAATGCCATGCGCACGTGCTATGCGCTTATGCCCAAATGCAATTTTTGTTCGACCCCGTTTTGAGTTATACCGACAGATCTCACAACAAATCCGTGACGTCATGTTTAGTTACACTGATTTAGTAGAACCACTTTCACTAGATGAGGCCTATTTAGATGTTACTCAATGTAAACGTAGCTTTGGTTCGCCAACGCTTGTAGCAAAAGCGATTAAGAATGATATTAAACAGGTGACTGGACTTACGGCCTCTGCGGGTATTTCGTATAACAAATTCTTAGCTAAAATCGCTTCTGACCTGGATAAACCTGATGGTCTGACTTTAATTACTGAAAAACAAGGAGCAGAATTTGTGAAGCAATTGTCGATTGGAAAATTTCACGGCATTGGCCCGGCGACTGAAAGCAAAATGCAGGATTTAGGTATTTACACTGGAGCAGATCTGCTTGCTTGGAATCTTGAAGAACTTAAGCCGATATTTGGTAAGGTAAGTGATTACTATTACCACGCTGCACGAGGCTTAGATCACCGTAAAGTGGTGAGCCATCGGCAACGCAAATCTATTGGATCTGAGAAAACTTATAATGAAGATGTGGGTGATATAAAGGAAATGTTGCTCAGGTTAGAAAACCTCGCTGAAGAAGTCTGGCAAGATCTGTCTGGCAAACATATGACGGCTCGAACCGTTACGGTAAAAGTGAAATTTGATAATTTTGTACAGGTAACCCGTGCTGTAACTTTAGCTAATGATATTAGTAAGCTTGGAGATATAACGGCTTCTTTACGAGATTTGCTATATAAGGCCGATGTGGAAGGTAGACGAGTAAGATTGTTAGGCGTTTCAGTGTCTAAATTAACTTTGCTAGAACAGGTGGATGAAGAGCAACTCTCTCTTCTGTAATGGGTTATTTAAAAGTTTATTACAAGACTATATTGAGTATTATTTGTACGTCTTTTGCCCACATTTGGTACGCTAATAAATCCCTTAAGCCTTTTAATGTTATATAGCTAGATAAGGGCATCCTATGTGAACAATGGTATGTCATATATATGTAGACCCATATTGTAGACATCTGGGCCTTGTAGTAATGTTAAATCAATAAGGAAGTGACACTTATATATGTCACATCATCAACCTACTCATTCGTGCCAGGTAAAGGCCAGTGATAAAGAGTAGCGGACCAGAGTAGTGTTAGGAGATTCAAAAAATGCAGACCGATAAAATTAAAGCGCCTGAAGGGCATTCCATTCACCATGTAACTTGCCCACATGATTGTCCGGATTCATGTTCCATGTTGGTGACCCGTGATGATTCAAGTGGCAAAGCAGTGCGTGTGCAAGGTGATCCTACCCATCCGATTACTCGTGGTTACTTATGTAACAAAGTGAACCATTATCTTGATCTGGTCTATAACGATAATCGTGTGCTTTATCCGCATAAACGTGTTGGTCCTAAAGGACCAGGTGCTAAATTTGAACGTATCAGTTGGGACGAAGCACTAGAAACCATTACTGATAATTTCAAAAGCGTAATAAGTGAATATGGTAGTGCTGCGGTGCAACCTTATTCCTATTCTGGAACCATGGGCATGGTGGGTTACTGGACGATGGATTGGCGTTTTTGGAATAAGATGCAAGCCGGTGGATTGGTACAGTCTATTTGTATTTATGCTGCGATGTGGGCAGGTTTGCACACCTACGGTTTAGCACATCCAAATATGTCAGTACATGAAGCGGCTGAAAAAGCAGACCTCATGATCTTGTGGGGAGCAAACTTAGTCAGTACAGGTGTTCATGCGATCCCATTTATTCGTGAAGCCAAAGAGCGTGGTATGAAGTTAATCGTGATTGATCCGCGCGTAACCCGTACAACTATGATGGCCGATTGGCATATTCAACCTAAGCCCGGAACAGATGCTGCATTAGCACTAGGTATGATGAAAGTAATTGTCGATGCTGGCAAACATGATCTTGAATTTCTTAAAGAACAAACAAACGGCTGGGAAGCTTTACTAGAAACCAAACTTCCTGATTACCCGCTAGATAAAGTTGAAAAAATTACCGGTGTTCCAGCAGCAGATATTGAAAAGCTTGCGATGGAATATGCTTCAACTAAAAAATCCTTTATTCGTGCCAACTACGGTTTAAATCGCCACCAAAATGCCGGCCAAATGTGTCGCTCAATACTCATTCTTCCATGCATTACAGGTGCATGGCGTGAAGATTGTGGTGGCGCTTGTTTCGGTAACTTAGAAGAAATGTGGTTCCGCTGCATGACCGATAAATTACATCGTCCAGATTTAGGCAGGCGCAAACGCGCTGTCAATATGGTGCAGATCGGGCGTGCATTATCTGAGAATATCGGCGCTGACGGTGAACAACTAGACCCACCAATCAAGAGCATCTTTGTTTATAACTCAGACCCCGCTAACTGTGCGCCTAACACTAATGCTGTACGCAAAGGCTTTATGCGCGATGACCTATTTGTTGCGGTGCATGAAACCTTCTGGACCGATACCTGTAACTACGCCGATATTGTTATTCCTGCGGACACACAATTAGAGCGCATGGATATGGTGGCTACCTATGGTAATTGGTACTTCACCATGAATAAGCCAGTTATCGAGCCACTAGGTGAGAGCGTGCGTAATTCAGAATTATTCCGCATGTTAGCGAAGAAAATGGATTACGTTGAAGATGGCGATAATGCATTTACACAAACAGACGAAGAACTTGTTCGCGATGTTTTGTGTGATGAAGGTGAATCTAACCTTTTAATGGAAGGTATTAAATACGAAGATTTTGAAAACAAAGGTTTCGTACGTGCTAACACTGGCACAGAAAGCAGAAACTTTATGAAAAATGGTTGGCCAACCCCATCCGGTAAAATTGATATCTGGTGTGATGCATTAAAAGAAGAAGGTATTGATCCTCTTCCTTCTTATGTGCCAGAAATTGAAGGTCAAGAAGATCCAAAACGTAAAAAATATCCTCTACAGATATTAAGTAGTGCATCGCATTATTTTATTGGTGATTCATTCCAGTCGGTACCACGTTTACAAGCCATGATGTCTAGACCAACGGTTGAGTTAAATCCTAAAGAAGCTAAAGCACGTGGTTTAGTAGATGGTGATTTATGTCGTTTGTATAATGACCGAGGTGAAACATTTGCTTATCTTGTGATTGTTGAAGGCCATGTCGATGGTATTTGTTCAACTCAAAAACAATTTAAAGGTAGTAACACACCTGGCGGTGTGAATGTGAATGCATTGAATTCAGAAATGCTCACCGATTTTGGAACCAGCCCAACTTTCTATTCAGTACTTTGTGAAATTGAAAAAGCTGATGAAGAGATGCGTAAAAAAGCTTTGCTTCAAGAGTGGGGCGGCAAAGAAGGCTATATTCAAAAGTGGCGCGAAGACCCACAAAATCAGGGCATTGATGCTACTAATGAAGAGATCATCGCCTTTGCAGAAAAACGCCACCCCGGTATTTTTAGCTAACAGTTACTGAGTATCATAGTGAATAAAGACCAATAAAAGCTAATGAGGAGTAGATGAAATAATGGCAACGGCACAGAAAAATTTTCACGACCCGCTTGATAATCACTTTAGAACGCTACCAGAGCCTAATCGTGATATTCAAACTAAACGTGTAACGGTAAACCAAGGGGTTATCAGTAGTGTAGAAAATCTAACTTACGACACCTATAAGGTTGTGATTAGATGCAATGAAGACGCGAAGCAAATTGAATTTAAAGCTGGCCAGTATGCGACGATTACCGTGCCTGGTTGTAGAAAGCCTCGCTCATACTCATTTGCCCTTGCTCCAGAAAGTGAAAATAGAAATGAGTATTCGTTTTTTATTCGTCTCGTTCATGGAGGCAAGCTTTCTAGTTGGATCGCGGGGGGGAATCGCGAGGGTGAACATGTAAAAATTTCTGGTCCTCTTGGTAAGTTTGGCTTAGACCTTAGTGACAAAACCATGGTTTGTATCGCGGGTGGCAGTGGCATGAGTGGTATAAATGCAATTGTAGAGCATGCTTGTTATGAGCAAGTTGAAAGAGATTGCTACTTTTTTTACGGTGCAAGAACCCAGGCTGATCTCTATTTGCAAGAAGAAATGCAAGAGATTGAGCGCAAATGGAACAAGAATAATACCTTCAAATTCATACCTGTCTTATCTGAAGAAGCAGAAGATAGTGATTGGGATGGCCCGCGCGGATTTGTAACTGATCACTTTAAGAACGAATATTTAAGAAAAGGAATGGTTTCTGTTAATGATATGAAAGCATTCTTTTGTGGTCCGCCAGTAATGATTGATCTTGGTGTTGAAGCACTTCAAGCAGCAGGTCTAGCAGACAGCGACATTTACTTTGATAAGTTTGAAGATGCGCGTTCACCAGCACCTGTAATAGATAATACAAAATGTGTGTTATGCGACGAATGCTTGATGGTAAAACCAACCCCAAATTGTTTAGTTGAAGCAACTAACTTCAAAGTTAATGGTGGTGGTAATGTTACGAGTTTCGAGCGTGTGCAGCCTGCAAAAACTTCAGGGCTTTATTACAATTCTCTTTTCATTGATGAGAACGAGTGTATACGATGTTTTGCATGTGTTGAGGCATGCCCACATGATGCGATATCTGTAGATTACGATAAGGTACCAAAAACACTTAGGAAATACTCTTAGGAAAATTCTTAGAGAAAATATTCACAGAAGAAATTAGCTGCTTCTTAATTTTGTTTTGTTACTATATAAAGCTGCTGTTGGGAAGCCAAAAGCAGCTTTTTTTATGCGCGTAATTAATGGGAATTATATTCTTATTATAACGTTCAAATATTTAAAGCAATCTATCTAACACAGTTGGAGTCATAAATTATGCATTTATTCAGTACATGGAAAATATTAATGTTAATTGTGTTTGCTACCGGTTTAACTTTTATAGGTGGAGTGCAAATGAGTAACGCTTCATCACAAAAAGTGCATAAGCCGATGGTTGAGGAAATAGGTGAATTGACAGATGAAGAATTGTTAAAAATGGAGAAGGATCTTCAAAAGCCTATAAAAGAATCAGGTCGGTTTACCAAAGGAGTTTTATGGCAGATTGAAAAAGATAATGAATTCATAGGTTACATTTTTGGAACTATTCATATGAATGATAAGCGCGTAAACGAAGTACGTAAAAATATCATTGGAAAGTTTGATGAAATGACCAGTTTTGCTATGGAGTCTTTTCCTAGTGACCACTACTGGAATCCATACCACGGTGGGCAGATGATTAAAGGTGATATGACTTTGCCAAAAGGACAAACTTTGGAAAGTTTGATTGGTAAAGACCTTTATGCACGAGTAGAAGAAGTGTTACTCGATATAGGTTTAGATAAAAAAACCATCATGCACCTAAAGCCATGGGCGGCGATGCGTAGTTTTGCAGTTAAAGCTGAAAACACGGAGGATTTAATTTTAGATTATGAATTGCTAGATCGTGCAGCTGCACAAAGAAAAGATCTTTATCAAGTGGAGAGTATCGAAGAGTTCTTGGTAACTTTTTACGCTATGCCTCAAGACGTGCAAATTAAATTACTTGAATTTACGGTTAATAGTTATAAGGAAATGCGCAATACAATTGAAATGATGCTAGAGGCATATCTAGAAGAAGATTTAACTAAAATGTATCAGATTAGTACTAGTTTTATCCCAAATAAACCTGAATTTGAACGCTACCGTGAAACTTATTTAAAGCATGTAGTTAGTAATAGAAATGTTGTTATGGAGCATTATATGCGCAAGCCTATGCGTGAAAAGAAAACATTCATTGCAATAGGCGCGCTACATCTTTATGGTGATCAAGGTGTGTTAGCGCTGATGGAGAAAGATGGTTATCAAGTTAAACGCTTGCCTATAAGTAAACTAGAAGATAAAAGTTAGTATTGGCAGTTTATTGATGAATAAAATGAAGTGCATGTTTAATGTTCAATAATAAAAATGCAGCTAAGTTGGCATTAATGCTGGTAACGTACAGTGCAAGTGTGTATGCAGAAGATGTTCGTTATGTTACTGATGAACTTGAAATCACCATGCATCGCAAAATGAGCTTAAATAGTGAAATAGTTGCACAATTAAAAAGTGGTACTCCAGTGCGAGTATTAAAAACAAATCGCGATGAAGGTTATGTAATGGTGGCGACCAAGGATGAAAAAATCGGTTGGATGTTAGAAAGTTTTCTGATTAATGAGCCTGCCGGACGTCAACAGTACGAGTCGTTAAAAATTGAATATGATAAATTAAAAGCAGAATTTGATCTTCAAGTTAAAGAGCGTACCTCAAAGTTATCAAAAGAACTTACTCAAGTTAAGAATGCAGCCAAGCGACCTTTAGAATTACAGCAAGAAAATCAAAAACTGAAAAATACTCTAGAACAAGAGCGTGCTCAAGTTGAAGAAATTAAAAAAGAAAACCAGCAATTCAAATCGATACATAAAGATCGTCAATGGTTTGCTGTTGGTGCAATAACTGCTATTGGTAGCCTGGTACTAGGTTTAATTATTACTAGAGTTCCTTGGCGTAGACGCAAAAGTTGGGGCGAGTTATAACAGCTAGTCCCAACCATATTCTGATAATATTTCTTGCTTGAGCGTTTAATGCTATTGAAGACAGTTACTAAGCATCTTGCATAATAGCTTTTAATGACTGCGCTTGGCTTATCATAAGTTCTAAAGAAGACTCATCTGGAATTGTCTTCACCCTCTTTTGCTGATCATTAGTGGTTGATAATTTATTATGTAGAGCACCTGCACTTTGCTGACCTAGGTCTTGTACAGAATCAATTCCTGCATATACCATAAGTTCAGAAAATTGACCTTCAACCCCACTTAAACGCATTAAGTCAGACATACTGGCCCATTTGCGTACCACAAAATCCTCAATTCCTACATGTTCAGCAACCGTTACACGGCCATTCATATTGCAACATTGATTTAGCAATTGCTCAGTAGTAGAGATTCCAATGTCACGTAGCTTTTGACCGTAACTTTTACCAATGCCTTCTACTTCCTCAACTTCATAACTAGTTTGTTCTGCCATTGAGATCATTGAAGCTGCAGTACCAGCAGCTGGTGTGCTAGCGTCTTTAAGCTTGCGCGAATGGTCTCTTTCTTGGTCGTCTAATGTGCGACGCCAACTTGCATCTAGATCATCTAGCTTATTTCGGCAAGATGATTTGGCTAACCACCAGCCAATCAATGCACCAAGTAACGCTGCAAGTAGTAAACATAACCACATTTGTTGAATTAAATAGCTCATTGTGAAAGCCCCTCTACGTTAAATTCTATTCTTCTGTTTTTTGCCATACCCCCAGTACTTTCGTTATCAGCAATTGGGCTGTTTTCACCATAACCTACAGCAGTTAACCGTGTAGCATCTATACCATTGGTTATTAAATAGCTCATGACGGAAGATGCGCGTGCCTGACTTAGGCGCAGGTTGTAATCATCACTGCCACTAGAATCTGTATGACCACCAATTTCAATTTTGGCATCAGAGCATTGATTTGCAACTTCAATTAAGTCACTTAATAAACTATTACTTGAAGCATCAATATTGGCACTGTTAGTTGCAAACTGAATTTCATTGCTACTTAGTAATGTGTCGAAGTTTTGTTGGCAGGTATATTCAGGTAACGCTTCTAATTTAGGCGGCTGAATAACTTCTTTAACTGGCTCTAGTTCTGGCTCAACAACCGGTTCTGGAGCTGCAACGGTTAATTGATTATCTACAGTACGAACACCATAAACTTTTCTGGCTTGTTTTTCAGCTTGTTGTCGGATGGCTTCACTTGCAACTACACCAGTAAGAATAATCTCACGGCCATCCGCGCCGACAGTAACATTATCAAGTCCTTGTTTAATAAGTGCTGCACTAGCTCTAGTATGCGCGTCTTCTTGGATTTTTACGTTATGGTTAAGAAGATATATGCAAATATATCCAAGAACACCTAAGAGAAATAAACCCAGTAATATTATTAAGAGTTTTTTCATTTGAGCTTCCCATTACCTTTTATTAATATTGTTTTGTAATGCACACACCGCAAGGGATAAATGCAAGACAACCCTAGAATGCGAAGTATATAGAAATCAGTTGCAGGCTAACGTATCCATTATTTATTTGCAATAATAAAATATTGTTTATAAATGATAAATATAATATTCCTAAATAACTTTTAGTAAAATTAATCTAATTTGTAATTAATTTAACAAGAAATGAATCCCCAAAATATACTGTGAAAAATATATTTTGGGGAACCCACTCTTTTTTCATTTTTGTTTTATCCATACGTCGTTTTGATTTATTACTTTTACAATGTATTCCGCCTTTACTAAGTAAAGGATGATCGTGTAAAAGATTGCTTTGCCGAGTGAGTTTAGTAGGAAACTTCGTTTTACTAGCCATTTTAATCTCCTATATTAAATTAGTTTAGTGCGCTAAGCAGCTTCCTTAATCAACGTACCTTCTTGAATTGCCTTATGAATGTAATCCATAAAGTGAATAGTATGACTTTCTGCTGCTAATGCTTCATCTCGCATGGTATTTAGCGGAACAGGGAAGCTGTATTGCTTTTCACTATAAGGAACAGTTAATGCGTAGTATGCAATACCATTTTGGCAACGTAAAAATGTTGCTTTGCTGTTAATTACTATGTCTTTCATATCCATATTTCACCTCTGTTTATAAATACTAAAGCAGACGAAAATATTATTTATTAAGTTAATACTTAAGCTGCTTTAGCTTTCTCTAATTTTTCCGCATGTGCCTTGATATACGGGTAAAAGCGGTTAACACGGTCTTCATTAAGAAAAACCGATTGTCCTGAACCTTTGATAGGCACGGGAAATTTGAAGCCACTTTCAGTGCGGTACCATAGTTTTCCTGATAGGAAAAACATAAAGCTCACGCTTTCATTGTTTTGTAAAACTTTGTCTAAGTTCATTATTTTTCTCCTTGTCGTTAAGTTGTTAAAAGTCCTCTAGTTGGGTAATCAACAGTGGCATTAAGCCATTATTAAATTCCTAGCCCATAAACACATAGGCAATAAAAAACCCCGGTGCTCACGCTACCGGGGTTTTTAGTTCTATCCGGAAGGTGAGCTGCACCTTCCATTTAAATTAGAAGGTTCGCTAGGTAATAAGTTTCACTTGTTTAATTTCCATTTTTATACCGCGCATCATGTTAGTTTCCATAGTGCGGGCACACATAAATGCAGTCATCGAGTGCCAGCTATACGTGTTTAGTTGTTGCATAAAATTTCTCATCGGGCGCGAACTATACTCTTTAAAATCCATATTGCAATATCATCGTTAAAGTTTAATGGCTAAAAACAATACCGTCTGTCTGCCACTTATATTCAACGGTTTTTTCTTTCACAAGCTCTGCGAATATGGATTACTGCATCGACACTTTCAACCCCTACCATATGGTCTAACAAACATTCATTATATTTGCGTTCATCACTGAAAATGACTTTAGAGGGTCACTACCATAATTTTCTTCACAGGCTTCTGCAATATAGCGGCTTGCGAAATCTAACATTGCATGGTCTAAATGTTCTAGTAGTCAGTCTTCATACTCATAGCGATCTTTTTTGGCCGCTAGGGCGCTTGAAAATAAAAGACTTATAAATACTATGGATATAAGCTGAATACTTAAGATTCTCACTTTATTTGGAATGGTTTTGTAGTGAGTTAGTTCCACAACTTAAAAGACTGGAACCAGGGGGTTTGCAAGCAAACTGAAAGAAGGTGAGCGTTATAGATCTCTAATTTTGAGTCGAATATATTCCTGCATCACATAATAGCCGTCTCGTGCTGCATGTTCTTCGATGTGGTTGGCTACTTGTTGCCAGATAATACTCTCAGGCTTGGGTAAGTTTTTATTTAATGCAGTTAAAATATTTTTACTGTCGTCAACGCGAACAGCGTCTCTATGAAGATCGCTAGTATTGCGGTGTTTGATAATGCTTTTGGAAAAACTACTTTCACTAATATAAAAAATCAATGCATAAGGTTTATCATTTGAATTGCTAAATTCAAATTCATAGGTTTTATGAAAAGGAGTGCGACTTGTGTATTGATTAACTTTATTAAGTGTTGATATTGAAATGTTGTCTTGTATTTGTGCGTGCTGAGTTCGTTTTTGGTAATGTTGGATATAGCTACAACTCGTACATAACAATGCTGCAAGCCCTATGAAAATATACTGATGGAAATACTTGTTATCCATACAAATAATAATAGATGAAAAGTTAAATCCTTTGCTTAGGATAAGGATAAATTCGTACTAAGATTTATAAATGAATCATATTTCAGTGTAGGTGTTAAGGAAGGTGGGTCTTGCAAATCAGGAATGAGGAGGGTAAATTTTCAGATAATTGGTAGGATTTGGATCAATATCTACAAAAAATAACACTATTCTTACAAGCGTTATTGTTCTTCTTTTTCGCTAGCACTAGCAGCGTAATTGTTCAAAAAGTTTGGCAGTGGTTTTTTGTCACCAGCATGTTGGTTTTCAAGTTCAATAAGGTTAGAAATTCTGTCTTCAGTAGCGGGGTGAGTGCTTAAAAAACTCGGTACTTCTCCAATACTGCCTTCTTCGGATTCTACGTATTGAAAAAATTCAGCTGCACCAGAGGCGTGACCATAAAATTTCATTAACAAGTCGGATGCAAAAACATCAGAGTCAGCTTCTTGTTGGCGACTAAATG
>CAJHXG010000030.1_pt1 | contig 13263 bp, 11 predicted proteins | sample 9198481 | NCBI WGS metagenome assembly CAJHXG01 (sample SAMEA7708348, study PRJEB35096) | sediment metagenome | biome: marine neritic benthic zone biome [ENVO:01000025]; feature: sediment [ENVO:00002007]; material: shallow marine sediment [ENVO:03000034] sea grass bed [ENVO_01000059] ... | reverse complement strand
TCGCCACCGACTTGCTAAGCACCCAGCCAAATACGTCTACGGAAAGTAATTCGACATACTTTTTTGGTATTCGCACATTTTCTAACCCTAGGTCAAGATAGCCTGACAGGTTAGATGCCATTTCGTGTGGTGTATTACCGCGTGTATTTAAATTGATATTGGTGTTGGAATACCCTTCGATGGGAATCTCTTTCGTCACCTGAGCCATCAGCGGTCCAAGAGCGAGATCATCCCCAATAAGTGAAAGACGGTATTCTGGCTTAGCTAGAGCCTTAATCTCCAAATTAACATCAATATTACCCTTTTCGTGCACAAATCGGTGAGGCACAGTCAAGTGGCCATCGTTTAGCTTGATATTGCCACTAATGCTGTCAAAAGCGAATGCACCACTTTTAAATTCGTCAATCGAAACTTCGAAGTCTAAATCTAACTTATTTAGAAAATTTACATCTATTTCATCACGGCTAAAAATATATGAACTCTCAAGTTCTGTCTCACTTGAAACAGGAGATACAGGTGCTAACTCCGATCCCATGCCAAAATCTGCAAGATACAACACTGGAATATTAAAGCTGCCTTCAAAGGTGGGTTTACCTTCTTTGAAATAACCGCTGATTTTAGTTGTACTTTTTGTTCTGCCAAGTGTCGTTTTGCCATCATAGTGCAAGCGGCCCTTTTTGCTGGCCACCTGGCCCTGTTGATGGAAAGCTCCCAACCCACTTAGATCCAAGCCTAGTGTTTCTCCCAGCTTAACCGGACTATCTATAACAAGACTCGAATTTATTTGCGCCTTGTCATAATGCTCCAGGTCTTCATAGCTACCGCTGAGTTGCAGCTGATAGAGATTGGTCTCGGTAGAGGCCAGACCAAAGCTCTCAATACCCCAATCACCATCTAAGTCGGCGATCACCGCTTCACCTTGCAACCGACCAAGATTCTTGGGCTGTAAGTCACTAAATGCTGCAATCAATTGTGCAACCGCTATGTCGAACTTGGCATTTATCCTGCTACCTTTGTGCAACTGGGTTGTTAGCTTAAAGTCGGAACGAATAGTCGGCTGACCTGTTGCACCCACAACGAGCAAGCCGTCCGCGAAGTGTAGTTCGGACTCGGTAGATTCAAGCCATCCTGAAATATGGGTCGGACCCAGTTCCGGTAAGGTGTAGTCAAACGGTTCGCCCAGACGAGCAAATTCACTTGCCTGAATATCCACATCCATGGCAACTCTGAAATTTTTGGGATCACGTAGCGGGGCTGCAAACATACCGACCGCGTGCAGTGTTGACTGCTCCTTGGTACCAATGTCCAAACTAGCACCCTGCAATTGCAGTTCGGATCCCTCAGTAATGAGTTTGCCGCGTAGCTGTGCTGGGCCAAGTGCGGGTAATTTATACTTTATTTGCTGACCAAGTTGGGCAAGCTCGGTTGCTTGCAGATCCACGTCCATCGCAATTCTGAATTTTTGGAGATCACGCAACTGTGTTGCCAGCAACCCAGTTGCTTGCAGTTTTGTCTGGCCCTTTGTACCAATGTTCAAGCTGGCACCTTGCAACAACAATTCTGAACCTTGGGTAACGAGCTTGCCGCGCAGCCGGGCCGGCCCGAGTGCGGGCAATTCATAACCTAGTTGTTGGCCAAACTTTGCAATATTTGCAACTTGAAAATCTGTCTGAAGCTTAAGCTTGGATAAATTCAGATCCTTTACTAACTGCACATAGCCTATATCACCTTTTAATAGAGCTTTGTTTTGCTTGGAGCTGCCGATACCAACATCTAGCTCGTAGACACCTACAGCATCCATACTTAGTGCTAGCTTTAATGAACCAGAGATTGGTCCCAGTTCTGGAACATCTTCAACCCCCAACAAATTAGCGACTTCAGTTGTAGGTGAGTTGAACTCAACAAACAATCCTGCATCACCTGGCATCAGCCGATAATCATTCGGGTGAACAACAGTAGTGCCGTTGACTTGAAGCTTCACTCCATCGGTTGTCTCAGCAAAGGCATCCACGTTATGTAGGGAAAATTGTTCAGCATCTTTCTGCAGTCGGCCACTGATTTGGATTTTTTGCATAAGGTCAGTCTTTTGGAACAACAACCACGAGAGCACCTTTGGGTTGCGAGACATCCCCTCTAATTGCAAATCCATACCGGTACCACTGCGTACATCAAGCACCGAACCCTTTACTATTAGATCAACCTCTTTACCTCGCTGAATGTGCAAATCAATTTCTTCCAGCCGCGGTGCGGTGTAGTCACCGCGCACAAAGAACGAGCCCTTAAGGCTACCCAGTACAGGAATTTCGTCCCAGACGATTTCAATAATATCTCTAACTTGCGGAATATCGGCTTGGATCTGTAGGTCGAGGCCGCGCCCGTTTAACGGTTCTGCAATTGTGCCTTCGATATCAGCATTAATGTGCGCACTGCTAAGCTTAAGTTGAATATCCTGCGGCTCTATGCCTTCGACCAGTTGTGAAATTGAATCGGTTTTACCGACTAGCTCAAATGGCTGCTCCATAAACTTACCACTTGCGCGAAGCGAAATAGGCTGTTTCTCACCCAGCTCTTCCAATTTGAGTTCATCTAGTGAAACGCTATGCAGACTTCCTGGTGGTAGCTCCTGATAAGCAAACTTCAAGTTGTTGAAATGTGCTTGCTCTACAATTACAGGAGGAATAGAAATATCCTCAAAACTGAAGTCGTCGGCTTCAGCTGTTTCATTGACCTCAAGATTAATGTCTTCGAGCTCCAAATTGTTAAACCAGAAAGCCCCGGTTTGCAAATATGAGCCAAGTCGAAAGTTGACTCGCAAGTTGCCAATCGACAACCGATAGCTGTCATCATCAGCCTTTAGGAAGATATTCCCAGAAGAAACTGACAGGTTCCTAGAAATGTCGACCACAAATGGTCCTTCAATAACCAGCTGGCTATCCAGAAAGCGCTCAGCCCCCCAGCCCAATAAGCGTTTGTAATCCGATTCATCGAGGATCAGTATACTAGCTGTCACTATCAAAGCACTTACTAGCAACAAACCTGCCAGCAATTTCAGTAGGCGCTTAATCCATTTCATTAAACTTAATTAAAATCCACATTTATGTTTTTTTCTAAAGCTACAGGCTCTGCTACATTTACGTTGAGACATTATTATTAATATTGTAGGTATGGTCTATGATGTAAGACAATTTTTTATTGCCAAAATGGCACATTTCATTATCTGAAATTGAATCGACATTATAGCCTGCACCAATGGTAACTTGTTTACCTGGTGTAACTAATAATCTCCATTTGTGATCACGATGGTAAGACAACCGTCATCATCGCTACCATTAAAACTACATATCAAGAAAAAACTAGTTTTATTTAGCCACACAACATGGGTTGTAATTAACGAATTGAAATAATCACAAAAGAACATGTGGATATAACTCCATAATATGACTTAGGAATGTTTTAATAAGTTTTATCTTATTAAGCCACTATTTATTTACATCGCAGATTACTACCTAAAGGTCTGTCAAATGTATAAGCAGCAGGCTCAACCACTAATTTTTTACCCGCTTCACCTGCATTGCCACCCAACAAAGTGAACGGTAAGGATGCTACGTAAAATACGGAGCCTACGGCAGTACCAACAAGTCCTAATGGTCGAATAAATATTATATCTGCTGCCATTTTCTCAGGAGATGCAGAAGTAGAACAGCCTTCTTGAGCCGATAGCGATGCAGTAGGCAAACAAAGTGTAGCCAAGAGCACAATAATAAATATCTTCTTCATAAATTATTCCTCAATTTAACTTAGCAGGAATATTTCCTTCTAGTATATTCTTGTTGAAAAATTACATCTAAATTTTACCACCTAATATAAAAGTAATTGAAGAAAATTATATTTAATTAATGTATGCTTACTAAATATTAATTATCAGATTTTGTGTCAATTAATTTATGTTATTAATAAAAATAATAAATGTTTTAAAGTTTTTATTTGGTAACTAACTGAAGTTTGTGAAATAACCTTTTTGTAGTAAGTTTTTAAAAATTAGTCAATTGTTTTATTGCTAATGAATCTATAGCGCTAAGTCACTAGATAAATGGAACTAACATGTTTTTCATTTTTTAATAAAGCATTTTCTTTAATATGCTTACTTTCGAGTTAGAAGATTTATTCGTCGTTTTTTTAATTTTTCCCACTTCTGCTGATTATATTTACCAAACATAGGCCTTTCCCAAGAAACATAAACTACAAACAACATCGCACGCATTTCTAATTCATCGCCTCTAAAGCCTAACTCAGAAAAAATCGAGCGTGTGTAATCCAAACGAGCTTTAGTTACTTTTTTTACAGCTTTTGTTGCTCTCGCATCACTTTGCGCCCAGGCGTACATGACAAGATCATATTTTGTTAGATTATTCTTGCGTACCGACTCTGATGTCACATGTAGACGCTGAGCGGGGTCCAGTTTTTGCAGTGATGTATCTTCAGTAATGATTGTGGTAAAAGTCTTTAACCAATAATTGAGAAGTGTTTCTAGTAATTCATTACGGTTTTTAAAGTGTCAATAAAAGCCGCTTTTAGAGGTATGTAAGATTGCGGCCATGCGTTCGATATGCACAGCATCAATACCTTCTGTTTCCAGGATATCCAACGCGGTCTTTAACCAATCCTCTTTACTTTTTCTTAGTTTTTTAACCATATCTAAGCTGGTAAATTAAAAATTTACTTTTTAATGTTTAAACATATTATTGTAGTTTTAAAAGCTTAATACTCAATAATTAATTTTTGGCAATGAGCGAATTATCGTAACTATTACCGTAATTGTCATAACGCCTGTTAGGAAAGGTTTTATAGTGGGTCTATGTTTGGAAAGCTCTTCAAACATCACGTTAGCTATAATAGCGCCTGATAAAAAGGCCGTTGCAGTCATCACAAATTCTTTCGGTAGCGGAGTGAAAATACCGTATAACCAACCCATAAGTATTGAAAACGCTAATAGCCAGCGTAAATAACGTGTGAAAATTAAGTGATTCCATTGAAAGAGTTGATGGTTGATCCCAAAAAAATGAAATGCTAGCACAATAGTTATGAGAATGATTGGCAGAATACCTGAGCGAGAAATATTAGCTAAGATATATCCTAAAATGATGCTGTAAAAACAAAATGCTGCATAGTTAAATAATTTTATTATGTTGCGCTCTTTATTTTCACTTTCACTGTACAAATCGACAACTAAATAGATCACTAACCCAATCAAAGTGAATAAGTAAATACGATAGTTTATAAATTCCCAACTATTTGCTGTGCTCTGTTGCGCAATCTGTAACGTATAATCTGATAATTTTGGAAGCATGTATAAAAAGACATAACCAAGCGCTATGCCACTGCTAAATGACACCAAGAAGCCAGTAAATTTATTAATTTTTGTATGTACAAATGGATAAGTGATATGAAGAATAGACGAGATTAAAACAGCAACACCGGAGCTAAAAATTTTAGCTGTAATAATTTCCATTATAAAGAAACCTTTTCCACAACTCTGTTGAAATATAGAGTGAAATTACTATCAAACTTAGAAAAATACTTGCTAAGAGCCTTGTTATAAATAGTTAACTAATTAAAGATGTATTTTTAATTATTCTATTTGATCTTAATTGTGCCACCAAAAAATACTTTAAACATATTTATTCTTGTTGCTAATAGCTCTGTGTGTATGTAATTTTAGCCAGCTATTTAAAAATAATTTTAAGTAAGCCATGGAATATATATAGACCTTAGTCTGTTATTACTACACACGTTCTATATATATATTGTTAGTTTAAATATTTTGGTGAATTATTCATTTTATAAATTTTTATATTGAAGAAATATATGTTAATTTATAAGTATGGTTTTCTATAGATTACAAGTATATGGAGCAATGATTCCATTGGCAGTCTTTAGCAGTTTCATCCTTATGTATTCATCATGCGTTTTTGCAGAATACAGCGATGCGGATTTTCTAGTTGAACAATCATTTGATTTACCAGAGCTGGGAAATCCACTTCTAGTAGCAGAGGCGGATTCAGAAAGTAAACAAGATGATGCAGTGATGTCAGAGACCTGCCGAAACTACGCAGCAGATGACGACGCCAAAGTAAGTGAAATTGTTAGGGGTCTACTTAGGTGAAAAATGGAATTTTGGTGCTTTAGTTCAACAATATTGGGATTATGCCAGCGATGAAAAAGATCGTGATGACGTCAATTTAACCAATATTCAATCTATTTATTACTACAGCTTAGATTCCACCACATCGAATGGTGCCGGTCCTAATATCATCATGAACTGGGAGCAAGATAGTGACAACTTTTTAACGTTACCCGTTGGAACCGGTATTAGTAAAACGCTTCAATTTGGCAAAGTGCCTGTACGTGTCGGAGCCGAAGTTCATTACTCAGTGATTCGACCAGATGATGAAGTGGGTTCGGATTGGAATTTGCGTTTTTACATCATCCCTGCAGTGCCTTCGGCATTCATTCCAATATTGAATTAATAGTGAGAGTGAAAATGTAGTAATTAATTGTAGGTATTAAAAAATTTTTACAAATATAGATTAATTTAGAAGGATTAGAATAAAAATGTGTAAGCTCAACCAAATTATTAACACACTTATCGTATTGATGGCTGTATTGTTTTTGAATACAGTCAATGCAGCCCCTGTCTTTGATGGGTACTTCCAGCAAAATCATAAAAAGAATGCCGATGCCTGGGCAGAGGAAGATAAAAAAGTTGATCACAAGCTTGCAGCACTGGAAAAGAAGTTTGGCAAGAAACCTAATATCATCTATGTACTGGCCGACGATGTTGGTTGGGGAGAGATGGGCTGGCAGGGCGGTGGTAAACACCGCGGCACACCTACACCGGAGCTGGATCAAATCGCGTTGGAGGGTATGCGTTTCTGGTCCGCTTATGCAGAACCGTCTTGCACACCTTCACGCATCGCGATTAACACAGGTCGTCACCCGGTGCGCACCGGACTGCTCTCGGTGCTCTGGCCAGGGCAGACAGACGGGCTTTCGGGCAAAGAAGTTACGGTAGCCGAAGTGTTGTCCGAGGCTGGTTACAATACTGCCATGTGGGGTAAGTGGCATCTGGGCGAAGAGCCTGAATATTTGCCGGAAGCCCAGGGATATGACTACGCATATTACGGCCTCTGGAATGGGGCGCCCGACAACTGGCCCGGCTCTTACGACACCTATGCCGATGGTCCGAACTCCAGTAAAGCGATGTTCTACGATTTCCCAGGGGAAGAGGAATACCTTGCACGTACTGGAATTGACCTATCGGTAGCAGGTTATGTTGGTCGCAAAGGTAAAGGACGCAAGCCTATTGAGGGAGTTGCGGGCAAACTGGGTCCGGATCGACAGGAAGCCTTTGAGGCTGAGTCGATTAAACAAATTACGGCTTACATTAAGGACAATGCCAAAGACGACAATCCCTTTTTTATCTATTGGGCAACTTACGCGCAGCAGTTACAGGGTTCAAAGGCCCACCATGATGACAAGCATGTTGACAGGGTCAACGCGCAGGCTTCCGAGATGGCGGCCCATAACGCACACATGAAACAAATGCTCGATACTCTTAAGGCGGAAGGCATTGCTGAAAATACTCTGGTCGTGTGGATTAGCGATAATGGCCCGATGTATGCTTTCTATCCGAATTCAGGTTACTCATGGTTGCGGGGCGGCAAGGGCGATGTCCTGGAGGGCGGCGTACGTGTACCGGCAATGGCTTGGTGGCCGGGTATGATTGCACCTAACCAAGATCCGATTGATATCCTTCATATCACCGATTTGTACACGACGGCTGCCCGCATAGGTGGAGCAATTGAACATGTCCCTAATGATCGCATCACAGATGGTGTTGATCAGACGCCTTTGCTTTTGCTTGGTGAAGACCATGGTAGGCGCAACATGATGTTTCATTACAGCGGGGGTGTCCTTGGCGCGATCCGTTATGAGGACTTCAAGGTCCACATTAAAGCAGGGCATGGTGGGTTGCCAGGCATGGATTTCTACAACGTAATGCGCGACCCCGGCGAGAAGTTTGGTCAACTCTATCCTGGTCTGTTTGCTGTGACTCCAATTCAGTATTCGCTGGGCCAGCACATGAAGTTAATTCAGAAGTATCCTCATCGTATTAATGAAATCACACCGAAAGGGGCTGAGTTAACGCCTCATGATTAGCTAGAAATAATACTAAAGAATAGTGAGTTGCTAAATTTTTAACTTTATTTATATAGTTAAATAGCTCAAGTAATTTTACGATTGAATATTTACTAAAAGACCGTTTTTGCAATAAAGCAAAAGTTACATGAGCATATGAAGAAGGTTTCATCAAGTATTCTCGTAACACTTTTTGTAATCCTCATGATTACAAACCTGCAATCTAAAAATACAAATGATGCAATTAATAATTGTTTAACAAAAACTGGTTCGCAGGTCTGGATTGAAGGCGGCACCTTTAGCATGGGCAGTGAAGACGTTTATCGTGAAGAAGGACCTATCCATGAAGTGACTATCGATGGGTTTTGGATCGACACACACGAAGTTACCAATGCACAATTTGCTAGCTTTGTTGAAGAAACGGGTTATGTCACGGTAGCAGAACGCCAACCTAAACCAGAAGATTTACCTGGGGCACCGTCTGAAATGATTAAACCCGGTTCCGCAGTGTTTATCCCTCCAACACAAGGCGGAAGGATTACGTCATGGTGGACCTATGTACCGGGTGCGAATTGGAAACATCCAGAAGGTCCGGATAGCAATATTAAAGGAAAAGAGAATTATCCAGTTGTACACATTGCCTTTGAAGATGCACAAGCCTATGCAAAGTGGGCCAAACGTGAATTACCTACCGAAGCTCAATATGAATTTGCTGCACGTAGTAAAAGAGAAAAAGAAAAGTATGCATGGGGCGGGAATGAACTTGCACCGAACGGAAAATACCTGGCCAATACTTGGCAAGGATATTTCCCAATCAATAACAGTAAAGAAGATGGTTATGAAGGTATTGCACCTGTAGGTTGTTTTGATGCAAATGATTATGGGGCGCATGATTTAATTGGTAATGTATGGGAATGGACTGCAAATTGGTATGCGCCACAACATAACCCAAAGGATCAAAGCAACCCAACTGGTCCGAGAAAAGAACAAAGTTATGATAAAAAGAATGAAGGTTTCCCAGTGCGTGTAATCAAAGGAGGCTCTTATTTATGTGCCCCAAATTATTGTATGCGTTATCGCCCTGCGGCACGTCATGCACAAGATACTGGATTGGGTGTAAATCATATTGGATTCAGAACTGTTTTAAACAAAAAGCTACAAGTAGAATAAGGCTAAAGCTAAAGAGAGTTGTACAGGGTACAGAATGATTTTTAGATCATAATTGTCGACAAGAATAATGTAATATATTACGCACAATTGAAATAAATTTGTAGTAATTCAATTACATCTTTTTATGAGGCAAAATAGAAATAATTTAAAGACATTGAGTAAGTTGGTTAAAAATTATTTTGCGCAGTGAATATTAAACAAACTATTTATAAAAAAAATTAGGAGAAAATAAAATGAAAACTAAATTTGTTGTTACATTGTTGATCTTATTTACGACTGCATTTAATGTAATTGCACACGCAGACAGTCATGGGAAAAAGCCAATGGCTGAAGCACCAGCAGTAGATAAGATCATTAAACCTAGTGGATTTTTGGGTAATTATGATGGCTTTAAAGTGATTAATCCAGAAACGAATGCCAAAGTTTGGATTAAAAAACCTCATGAAGATCTTTCGCTTTTAAAAGGATATAACGCTATTGTCTTTTCACCGATTGAAGTATGGATGGATCCCGAATCTGGTTATAAAGGTATTGACCCAAATGAGTTGAAACTGATTACCGATTATTTTCTCCAGCAACTGCAAGAAAAATTAGGTAAGAATTTTGAAATTGTTGAAAAAGATGGACCTAATGTAATGAATTTGCGGATTGCAATAACCGGCGTGCAAAAGACAAGACCGAAAAGAGAAGTTTATGATTTGATTCCTGTGAAGCTTGCATGGAATGTTGGCAGTGCAGCGTATCGCAAAGTAGCAGGCAAACACCTGGATGCATATCAGGCAACGGTTGAAATGGAAATTCGAGACACACAATCTGGAGATCGATTAGTCGCAGCAATGGACAAGCATTCTGTAAATAAGACTACAGAAGAAGGTGAAGATACCTGGGCACCTCTACAAAAAGTTTTAGATTATTGGGCAAAAATAATTAGTGATCGACTTACCAAAGCACAGGCGAGCTGAGTAATTTAAATCACATAATTATTTTCATTCATTAAGCTGCGTATTTCACAATGTAGAAGATAAATTTGGAGAACAAAAAGTATGAGAACAATAACAAACACATTAGTATTTGTTATTGGTTTTAGTATTGCAACAGCCTCAGTTGCGCAAGAGTAAGAGTAGGGACGAGGGTGGTCGTGCTTCCTTTGAATTGTAGAACCGTAACAAGACGAGGTATTAGATATTACTATTGTGGCGATTATTATTATCAACCTTACTATTACGGTACAGAACTGGTTTTCATAGTTGTAGAAGACCCTTCTTAACCACAAAACTTTTCTCTAAATTATTTTAGCCATTGATCTGCCATTGATAAATGTAGTTTAAAACTGAGAATAATATAAATGACTATTGAGTTTAAACTAGAAGATGTAGATATTGCGGTATTTCGTGTATCAGGAAAATTAAGCTTAGATGAATTTGAAGCTGCACAACGTAAATGCGAAGAGATAATTAAAAAAGTTGGGCATTTAAAAATTCTCGTTGTTACTGAAGGGTTTGATGGATGGGAAAAATCTGAAGGTTGGGGGGATTGGTCTTTTGCGGATCGAAACGATTCCTTTATTGAAAAGATCGCAATCGTAGGTGATGAAGAGTGGAGAGATTTGGTTTTTGCTTTTAGTGGCAAAGGATTTCGCCCAGTTGATATCGAATATTTTGATACAGGCCGAGAGACTGCAGCGCGACAGTGGTTGGCTAACGCCGATTAAAGTTATCATTCTTATCTAATGGTAATTGACTAGTTTAGTAATTAACTAGTTTATAAGAATAAATCTTAGTACATAAATGTACAAATACATCTACTTACTAATTTCAAGTGCTCGATATTCTAACCACAGATTCCGTGTCCAATAGTATTCAAATGGCGAGCCCATTTCATAATAACGAAACCCGATGTTGGCACGTGTATCAACTGCATTTACTAAGCTTATCGCTGTTTCTTCTTCGCTTTTTATATCCGCTAACCATGGCTCAGGTTCATATAAGGGATGAAAAATTCGGTCGATAATATTTGAAGGTGCATCACGAAGTGTGCTGGGGCCTAGGATGGGTAAAACAAAATAAGGTCCAGGCCCTGCGCCCCAGTGCCCTAATGTTTGTCCAAAATCCTCGTTTTGATATGCAAGACCAAAGCTGGTCGCAGGATCCATCAGTCCACCAATTCCAATGGTGCTATTGACAATAAGCCGGCCAAAAGTGCGGCCAAACTGTTTAGGTTTCGCTTGTAATAGCGAATTTGCAAGATTACTAAACTCACCTAAGTTTCTGAAAAAATTGTGAACGCCTGTGCGTGCAAACCCTGGCACAACAGTTTTGTATCCATTAACCGTAGGAATGAAAATGTAGCGATCGAACTTAGCGTTAAAATTATACATCCAATGGTTATAGCCTTCCCACGGATCGTAAAAATCTTTAACCGCTACCTCATCGCCCTCTGGCAATACATCCGCTAAGGTTCTTTTTGCAGGCTCATCGCCAACGTGAGGTTGCGTGGCACAGCCCACAAAACCTAATGCAAATAAAATTAAAGACGCTTGAAAAAATGATTTAGCTTTCATTACATTAAAATTGATTTGTTATTGTTTAAAAAACTCAACCATGTAATTGATATTATCTTCATAAGCCACATTGCCAAGATGGCCTCCGTGTGGATAGATTTTACTTCTATCACCGAATACATCCTTTAGCCAGTCCATCTCTCCTGCCGCCAGGATGATGTCATCTTCATTATGAATTAGACCAATCTTTTTACTGTTACGTAAATAATCTTCGAGCGGATATAAACTTGCACGTTGCACAAGTTTTTCAAATGTTATTGCTGAATCACGACCTTGGTAAAAAGGCAGCATGAGTTCTTGCGCGTACTCTATAAATCCTGTGCGATGTGAAACTACAAAGTAGTCGGTAACGTCAGCACTCACTTTTGCAGTCGAACCTTTGGGGACAATATACCCTGACTGTGACATGACATCCGCGGTAACCATCAAGGATGCAGCGCTGATGCGAAAGGCAGTGCCAATAAGTCCTTCAAGATCTTTCTCATTTGGTTTTTGATCTCTATAAGCTTCGAATAGAAAATCTGGAGTTAGCTCTAGTTGGCCAGCCTTAGATTCATCAAAACGTTTTGTAAGCGCACTCCATATTTTGCGCCAAAATACCTCAAACTCCTTGCCCGTTTTAAAGTTGTTATCCAGATAGTCGTCTAGAATATTGACAGAACTGAACAAACTCACCGGTGTATTGATAACCAGCGCCTTTTTAAAATTAAAAAATTTCTGCTGTTCATCAATGTGAGCCAAATAAGCAGCTTGCGCACCTCCAAGGCTGTATCCGGTTACATAAAAATCAGAAACTTCAATCCGATTTTTAAGTTGAGTGTCCCACGCCAATTTCATCACGTTGTATAAATCATGAGAGTCATCATCTAACAAGCCCGGCACGGTTGAGTTAGAGGCAGCAATGATAAAGCTCATATAGGTTGGTGATGGCAACATAACTACATGAAATCCGGCGTTGTAAAATGCGCTGGACAAGGTTGTCATTTTAGAGCCGGTGTAATTACCACCGGTGCCGGCGATGACAAATATTAGCGGGGCTTTTTGTTTTTGCCGTATCAGACCATAGGTGATTTTATCGTTATACCAAAAATACTTTGGCGTCACTCGGTCTTTGTAAACTTTGAGCTTAAATTGTTTAACCTTCCCAGGTTTGCCTAAATCCGCTCGGTGCTCCTTAGGAGTGCCAATGATGGTGGCGGCTAATGGATCTTCAATTGGATAACCGTAGTCACTATCTGCCGATCCTACTGAACCAAATAGCATAAAGGCTAACACTGTAATGAGTAATTTAGCCATAGCAGCTGTTGCATTAAGGCGAATCATTGAGATCATGT
>CAJHXG010000139.1_pt1 | contig 13289 bp, 10 predicted proteins | sample 9198481 | NCBI WGS metagenome assembly CAJHXG01 (sample SAMEA7708348, study PRJEB35096) | sediment metagenome | biome: marine neritic benthic zone biome [ENVO:01000025]; feature: sediment [ENVO:00002007]; material: shallow marine sediment [ENVO:03000034] sea grass bed [ENVO_01000059] ... | reverse complement strand
ATGAACCAACTGCCGGGATGACTGAACAAGAAACTGAAAAGACTTCTGAAATTTTTAAAGAATTAAAAGGCGAACACACTTTAGTAGTAGTCGAACATGATATGTCTTTTGTGCGCAGCATTGCTGATGTTATCTCGGTGATGCACCAAGGCAGTATGCTTGCAGAAGGAACCTTGTCTGAGATTGAACAGCATCCCAAGGTTAAAGAAGTTTATCTTGGTACGGAAGGAATTCACTAACATGCTAGATCTAAATAATGTTACTTCCTATTATGGAAAGACTCCAATCATTCAAGATATAAATGTATCAATGCAAGAAGGTCAATGCCTATGTGTTCTTGGTCGAAACGGTGTAGGCAAGACAACATTACTACAAACCATTATGGGCCTCACTACGAGCATGACTGGTTCGCTAAAAATTAATAATGAGGATTTTGCTAATCAACCTACACACGCGCGTGCGCATGCAGGGTTAGGTTATGTACCGCAAGGCCGCAGAATTTTGGGAAAATTTAGCGTGCGAGAAAATATTGTACTTGGTACCTTCGCACGTAATGATAAAACCAACACGATACCTGAATATTGTCTGAAACTGTTTCCTTATTTGGCAGATAATCTTGATAAACGTGCAGGTTTACTATCAGGTGGACAGCAACAGCAACTCGCCGTTGCAAGAGCCTTAGCAACAGACCCAAAAGTTTTATTACTCGATGAACCTACAGAAGGTATTCAACCTAATATAGTCGAAGAAATTCAAAATACCTTACAGCATTTAAATAAAGACATGGGAATGACTCTGATCTTGACCGAACAGCACATAAAAATCGCTAAAAAATTAGCTGACCTATTTATCATCATGGATATTGGACGCATTGTCGCGCATGGCCCGATAAGTGAGCTCACCGAAGAGCTCGCACATAAGCATCTAACTATTTAAAAAATTAAATAGACAGACTTGACCCAACTAAAGCCAGATATAAATTACCTCTAGTATCTATTTGATTAAATTACATACTGTTAGTTAAATCTTGTCGAACTATTGAATGCTTCTACCTCCTCAAGAAGGCATCTTTTATTTACACAACTACTGACACAAATAGTTCACTGTTTCTGCATATTCATAGAACCCGCATATTGACCTATAAGTCAATGTATGATTCACTTATGGTCATAAGGCAGTAGACCTTTGGCCATACATGCCCATAATTATATTTTGGCTGCTTATGCAAAATAGGTAACCCAAAACCTGAGGATCAAGCACATCAAATTTAAAATTTTTTAAACCAACACTGCAACTCATCCAATTTGCGGAGGAAGAAAAATGATATCTATACCTAAAAAAGGAACTCCCGAACGCGAAAGACTTATCGCAACACATAAGGAATGTATCGAATCAATGAAAGGTGTACCTGGCTGCACCATCATGAAGTGTGAAACTCAAGGCGACACCACCAATGTTTCAGGTGGATTTCAAGATGACCCATTACTAAACAAAGTTTTAATTCGCATGCGTACTGCTATGCCTGGTAATTTTGGTGGTAAGTTAGTAGTGATCTGTACAAAAGTTGAAAAAGAATGGCGTATAGGTCGTCTATCAGGCATCAGAGGTGTACCCCCAACTTTTGTAAATGACAAAGTGTACGACAATGAACAAGATCCACAGCACGATATTTTCTTAATGCGTTTAGACGAATTAGATGAAGAGGATGGATATCCTGAACACTTTAACGAAGGTTGGAAACGTAGAAACGACCATTGGACCGTAACCTAAATAACGGCTTACCCACTTTAATAAAATAATAATTTATAAGAGGAGAACACATTATGTGTGCAATGAGATTAACGGGTTACGCTGATAAATTTGGCGTCCATCCCGGAGAAACAATTAAATTCCATGTGAACTGTGACGGACCCAAAAAATATAAATGTGAAATTGTAAAAATGATTCACGGCGACACAAATCCACGTGGCCCAGGTTTTATAGAAAAAAAAGTATCTGCGAAATGTAATGGAGAATATAAAGGTAGACCGCAAACTATCTACAGTGGTTCGTATGGTTACACAGATGACTTTAGTCACTTTCAAGTTGAATCTTTTACCATGCAATGTTGGATTTGGCCGACTACACCAAAGACGCATCCAAAGTATTGGCGTCATGGTGCACAAGGTTTAATGACTAAATGGTGCAATGGCAAAGGCTATGGATTATTTATTAACGAAGATGGTTGTTTGGAATTACGCATAAATAATAAGAAAGTTACTACAGGCGCGCCCATCCGCGATCATGCATGGCATTTTGTTGCCGCAACATTTGATGCCAAAACAGGTAAGGCAACGCTTTATCATGAGCCGCAAATCCAATATGCCTTAGATCCAGATATCCCACCTGTTACAGAAAAAATTAGCGGTAAAATTCAACACACAGATGGTGTTCCATTCGCAGTTGCAGCCTACGCAGAAGGTGCAAGTTCAAACGCCCAAGCGCAAGCTTCGCGCCCTGCAGGCATGATCATGACAGGGCATTACAATGGTAAAATTGATAGCCCAAGACTTTGCAGACAAGCATTAAGCCGACAAGATATTGAAACCATGAAGCTTGGTGCTCAACCGGGTCTAACTGAACGCCGACATTGCGGCCCTACTGGTCCACTTTCTGAAGCAATAGTTGGTTCTTGGGATTTCTCGGATGGCATTAACACTATGGTAGGTATGGATCACGGCCCATATTTATACGACTTAGAAATAGTCAATTGTCCCACACGAGCAATGACTGGACATAATTTCACAGGTCACAACTTTGACTGGAAACACGCGCCTGAAGAGTATGGTGCGATTCATTTCCATGATGACGATGTCGATGATGCACGCTGGGATGTAGATTTCGAATGGGATGTACCTGCAGGAACGGACAGTAAGTTCTATGCAGCAAAACTCACCACGGATGCAGGTGACGAAGACTACATACCATTTTGGGTGGTGCCACATATTGGCGAAGAAACTGCAAAAATTGCCTACATGGTACCTACGATTAGTTATATGGCATATGCAAACGAACACCTTGCAAATAATGCGGGTGGTGCAGAGTTGTTAGTTTATCGTGTACCGATTATGCAAGACCAAAACATGTTCTTAAGTGAACACCGTGAGTATGGTGGGTCCATTTATGACACCCATACTGATGGTAGCGGTCTATGTTTATCTTCACGCTTACGACCCATCTTAAGTATTCGTCCGAAATACGATCACTTTTTAATGCAAGCTCCGTGGCAATACCCTGCAGATCTACACATGATCTATTGGCTTGAAGAAATGGGCTACGATTATGATTGCATTACCGACGAAGATGTAACCTACGATGGTCTTTCACGACTAGAAAATTACAACGTTGTAATAACCGGTTCTCACCCTGAGCACAACAGTGGCCCTCAACTAGATGCGTTGCATAACTATACGCAACAAGGTGGACGTTTGATGTATATGGGTGCAGATGCTTGGTATTGGATCCACTCGTATCATCCTGCTTATGATGATTTAGGTCGTGGTGTAGTAACTGAGATGCGTCGTTGCGAATCCGGTATTCGTACTTGGCGCGCTGACCCAGGTGAATATTATCACCAAGGTACTGGTGAACTTGGTGGCATGTGGCGTTATCGCGGTAGATATTTGCATTCGGTCGCAGGAACAGGAATGTCTTCAGAAGGTTTTGATATTTCCTCTTATTATTCACGAACCTATGAAAGTAAAGATCCACGTATATCTTGGGCATTTAAGGGCATCGACTATGATGAGAAAATTGGTAACTTTGGATTAGTTGGTGGTGGTGCCGCAGGTACTGAACTCGACATTGTCGATACCATGTTAGGTTCGCCACCACACACTTTAGTGGGTGCAACTTCTGCGGGTCGCCATACTGAGGCTTATCTTTTGGTAATGGAAGACTATGGATTTAGCCAACAAGGTATTGATGGTACTCAACATCCTCGCGTACGTTCCGATATTGCTTTCCATGAAACTCCTAATGGTGGTGGATGTTTTGCATTCAGCTCAATTGCTTTTTGTGGATCGCTGCCATGGAATAATGGTAAGAACAATATTTCCACATTAGTTGGAAATGTTTTGGACCGCTTCATGAAAGACGGACCATTACCGAAAGCACCTAAGAGCGCTTATGTACATCGTGGACGTGCAGATCACGATCCAGCGATGAATAAGAAAGCGAAGTAAAGGTTAGAACAATTGCAATAGGTTGGCATACTTTAAGTTTGCTTAACTATTTCAATAATGTGTAAACCTACAAGGAGTCATTGACACATGTGGTGTCAATGACGCTCAAGATAATAAACTTCTGAACGTTGAGTGGTGCAACATGGAATTTCATCCAGATATGGGATACGTAGAAAATGGTGTTGATCTCACCAACAAAGACTTATATAAATCTACAAGTCTACCCTTTGGAAAAGCAACGATACTTCCACCCTTTTCATATCAATCTAAAATTTTTAGTGATTTAGAGGACGAAAAACTCTGGACACGCAACTGGATAGCCATCGGATCTACCGATGAAATTCCAAATGCTGGGGATCTTTTACCTTTTACAGTCGGACATCATGGCTTACATGTACAACGGCAAGAAGATGGCAGTTTAATAGGCCGCTTCAATAAAGCCCAACATGGCGGTTGCCGTGCTGTACCAGCGCAATGTCAAACAGGCAAGAAAACCAAATGCTCATTTACATCTTGCGGTTATAGCCGTGATCGAAATGTTATTCGTGTAGAAGAAATTGGTGAAAACACACCAACCATGCATCAGTATTTAGGACTTATTCCTGAGCGATTATTACCTGTAAATATTGAAGTTTTGGGCTCGATTATTTTTATTAATCTTGACCATGAATACAAAAGCCTTGCCGATGAATATTCAGCAGTCTCAAAAAAAGTTGAATCTTTTTTAAGTGAAGACTTTTCTTTACAAAATAATGAATGGATTGAGTGCATCTCAAATTGGAAATTTGCTGGGCGTGCTTTCTTCGATGGATATAAAACGACCAATAGCGATTTAAATAGTGCAGATGAAAACATTTATAACTGCTTTATAAGCACAAACCTTTCAAGCCATGACGTTGGACTAAATATTGATGATGACACAGATGATATACAGCTATGTTGGCTGTTTCCAAACTTAGTGCTTATACGACATCCAAATTTTCTTGTTAGCGTAATTCTGCAACCCACTAGTATGGGCGAATGCACTTTACGCACGTCTTTATATACAAAAGAAAATAATACTAATAGCGACGCATCTCCCCTTCCAGAAGATTTACAAAAATATATTCAATCAGTTTCTTCCAAAGCACAAGTAATGCAAAGTCAAGCAGATGAGTTAACTGCACCCGGCGCACCTGAGCTTAAAAATAACATGATTCCTATTGAAACGAATTTAGCGGGTTATTCTTTTCATCGTTACATGACTGAAATAATAGATACCGAATATGACTATTACTGGAACGCGCCACTATATAGTAACAATTTGGGGCGTTAGTAATTTTTATATATTAAAGAAATATAAAATTAATCATGGTAAATAAAAAGGAAAATAATATGAGTCAAGCACGCCAAGCATATAATAATGGTGATTATGAAAAAGCACATAAAATTTGGCTGATTCAAGCTGAAAAAGGTAATCCTGATGCACAAGCTTGGCTTGGATCTTTATACGCTAACGGCGATGGTGTTGAAGTTGATGATAAAAATGCCTTGTCTTGGTATGAAAAAGCAGCTGAGCAAGGCAATCCCATGGCACAAGCAAATGTAGGCGCAATGTACTTTATGGGGCAAGGAGCTGATAAAAATATTGATAAAGCCATAAAATGGCTGTCTGCTGCTGCTGAGAATGGTGATGTTAATGGACTATTTAATTTAGCAGTTATATACACCAAAGGCGAAGAAGTTGATAAAAATATAGAACGTGCTGCAGAGTTGTATCAACAAGCAGCTGAAAAAGGCCATTACCCATCACAATCACGTCTAGGTTATATGTACGCACATGGGCAAGGTGTAAAAAAAGATCGTATCAGAGCTTATTTATGGTTAAGTCTTGCAGCACAACATGGCATTGGCACAGCACTTAATGAACTAGAGTCTATTGTGAAAAGCATGTCTGCGGAAGAAAAAGCTATGGGTGCGACACTATCTGAACAATGGCGCAATAAAACGGGAGCCAACACTATGCAGGTTGCAATGCAACCCACTCCTTCTAACTAATTTACACTTATAAATAATATGATTTATAGCGTACAACAAATTAAATTTGAAATTCTTGCTTACATTAAAGAATTTGGTGGTGATTTTAATGACTGGTACGTTGGCATTGCAGCTGACCCTAAAGGTACATTGTTTAAAACGCATAAAGTACATCAGGAAGATGATATATGGCTTCATAAACAAGCACTCACTTTCACAGCCTGCAAAACTATTCAACGATACTTTCTAGATATTTTGAAAACAGATGGCGAAGCTGTTTTAGAAGGTGATGAAGATACAGACTGCGTCTACCTTTACAAAAAAAGTAGTCGCACAATTCCTTAAAGTATGATTGCATGAATTTGCTTACATTAATTTTACTGTATTTAAATGGATGCAAGCTTTTAACCAATTCTTTTTGCTAAAGCCGGAACAAGGTAGTGTTCGAGTCACTTAGGTAAAAGTATGAGCGTTACGGTCAAAAGAGCTGTAACCACATTAGTAACTGCGATGCTATTAATTCTCGTAATGGCTCTAATTGTCTTAACAATCAGACCAATTACTTTGCCCTTCGTATCAGATTATATAAAAAATCAGTTAGACAACCGTTTCCATGCTTATTATATAGATTTTGACAATGCTCAAACTCGTTGGCGGCCTATAAAAGGTACTTTAGAAGTTCACTTAAATTCTGCACGTGCTTTAGACTATGGTGAAAACATACTTGCTTCAATCCCAACTGTTTTAGCTGAAGTTAGAATAAAGTCAATTTTTAATGAGCGTTTAGCGGTACAAAATTTTGAGTTTCAAAATCCTAGAATTAGTTTAATACGTACTACTGGCGGTGCATTAAAATTTGATATTGGTAGCAGTGATGACGGATCTTCAGGGAGAGTGCTTGAAACTATACTTATCTATATGGTAACCGCCCCTACAACAAATGAACCACTTACTGATCTTCGTATTATTAGCTCCGATCTCACTATAGGTGATGAAATTACAGGATCATTATTACATGCCCCCAAAGCAAACATAACCTTAATGCCTAATAACAAAGGCATTGGTTGCGCTTATGACTTTGAAATTTTTGCGCGAGGTGAATATTTACATATATCTGGAGACTGTTTATATAAAACAGCCAATGAAGAATTTAATCTATTAGTAAATCTTGATGAAGTCCGACCTGCTTTACTCACAGAAATTTCGCCACAATTTTCATATCTGACACCATTAGAAGTGAGATTATCTGGGGAAGTACGATTAGAGTTAGACAAATTTCTTACAGTTAAACAAGCTGAGTTCGATCTTACTAGTGGAAATGGTTCATTGGAAGTTACTGACTATTATGGGAAAAACTTAGATATAAATGCGCTTCATATAGCTGGTAAAGCATTAAACAATTTTTCACATATTGAATTTGATAATGTAATAGTGCAGCTAGATGAAGCAAAAGCAGAAGCTAGTGGTCTTTTTTTAGCAGATAGTGAAAACTTAGATTTCAAATTAAATGCTTTTATTTCAGGCACATTAATTTCAAGCCTACTTCCCCGATGGTTTGCTTATTTAGAAAATGAAAATTTGGACTGCCTAAGTTTATCGCCTTCGAATATTTATAAACAATCATCATTAACTATTGATGGAATATTTAATCTTAGACTTAATCAGATTAACGCCTTAGGACATATTTCTTGTCTAGACCAAAGACTTGCAGACAATGATATTGATTATTCAGAAAACACAAACTTAGCAACTAAAATTGACAACATACAAAAATTTAGCATGGATGGGACGATTGATGCACCTAATTTAACTACTGTTCAATAATAACGAGTTCAATGAACTAGTATCTTTATCATTATACGAGTTTAAGCATTTATTTAATCAAATAATTTACGCACATTCCCCAGGCAAAGGAATTCCCGTGGCATTAGACGTATCACCAGTAATAGCACTCAAGTCTTCGGGTTCCACATTATATAAATTGGTTTTACCAGTACAACGCGCCATCATCGATGCTTCTCCTAGATTAGCCTTAACTATATTAACCAGCCCTTGAATTCGATCAGTATCGGAATAATTTGAACTAAATACTATTTTTTCATTGTTAATTTCGCCACCCATAGCAAGTCCAGCACATACACCCATAACCACAGCATTTGCACCTAAACCAATTAATTTTGCCGCATCGGTTCCAGAACGCACGCCGCCAAAATAAACAAGTTCCACCGCCTCTTCTTTTTTTATCTTGCGCAATATGCGAATTACATCACGTAAGATACTAAAATCCGGTGTAGTGGTTAATTCTGACCAATTACCACCAAGATTTCCTGTGCTATCTAGCACTAAAATATCGTGCTTGTTTTCCAACGAACAAGAAATAGCTTGCTCAAGATCATTTGCAGTAGAAACCGCTAAGCCTACAATTTGACGATCTGTTGCCGGCGTTATTGCAATTGGTTCCTCACCTTTATCTAAATGATAAACATATCCAGCTGTATATTTAGTTTGTTCCGATAACGATGAACTTAACTGCAACCAACTCGTTTCATTGCCTGGATTCTTGCATCCTAAATATGGTGTTTTGGATATTACACATCCCTGACTCATGGCCTCAAATATTTCTTGTGATTCATTGTCAAAGCCTGTAACTAGAAATGGATGCTGTAACTCGAGCTTATTGGCAAGATTGGTTGTTACTTTGCATGCTTCACGGTAGGGATCAATCACTAAGCGTGACAAGTTTGCTGGTAAAAATACTATGTCGTCCAAATTAGGTGCACGACTTTCAGGAAATGGGTTTGTCCGAGTTCGTAGTCGTTTTTGCAACATGGATTTTAATTTTATATGGTCTGCCGGGTTAGTGCGCGCCATAGAAAAAATATCTTCACGATGCGCTACAGAGTAATCAGGCGAGCCAGTTTCTGCATCACAACGATAACAACGTGCTGCCTCATTACGTGCGGTATCCCAATCATAGGTAGCTTCGATTTCAGGAAAGCTAACTGGGTCTTCGCCTACCCCAAAGAATTCAGGGTGATGTGGACTAAATCTTTCCCATTTAATATCTTGCGCTACAGGAACTCTTCGAGTCCGATATGGTGTTCGGTATGGGATTGGATTATCAATATCATTCAGGAATGATTTCACATAGTACGCAGCACGTTGACCATGATGCATAGCCATAACGATAGTAGAACCTCCAAATGCACCATCTCCTGCTGCAAAAACTTTTTTGTCTTTAGTGCGCATTGTATCCCACTCTGTTTGCACACGATCGACATCCATTAAATTATGTTTTGCTAAATCATCACATGCACCTTTTTGTCCGACTGCAGCAATCACCATCCCGCATTGAATTTCATGCTCGCTACCTTCTGCTATTTTAGGTTGAAGACGCTCATCTTCGCCTTTCTCACCTAATACGGTCTTTACACATTTAAGTATTAACTTTCCGTTTTTTTCTTCTACTGCAACTTGCTGTGTGAAATAAATAAACTCAATTCCTTCTTCGATTGCACCTTCGAGCTCAATCTTTCTTGCAGGAATTTCATCAGGTCCGCGACGGTATATAACTTTTACATTTTTACATCCAGGCAGTCTTAAAGCTGCACGACAAGCGTCCATAGCCACGTCCCCACCACCCACCACTACAACTGTTTCCGGTAATGTTGGACGCTCACCTGCATTTATGTGACGCAAAAAGCTTACTCCGTCGACAACATTTTTATTACCTTCTTCCCCAGGAATGCCCATTGGCTTGCCCCACCAAGATCCGATAGTTAATAAAACTGCATCATGTTTAGCTTTCAGCTCATCTAAAGTAATTTCTTTACCGAGCCCAGTATTTAAATGAATATGTAAATCCGGGAAACGTTTAAGCAAACGATCTATATCTTCTTCAATAATACCTGGTGGTAATCTAAATGCAGGTATACCCCAGATCATCATGCCACCCAAACGATCTGTCATTTCATATACGTGAACTTCAAACCCTGCATCACACAATTCATGGGCAGCAGTAAGACCTGCTGGACCAGAACCTACAATAGCAACAGTTTTTGATTGAATAGCTTTTATAGGAATAGGCTCATAGGTTGCACCTAACTTATCCATTACAAATCGTTTTAAATTGCGAATTTGTAGTGGTCCATCACTATCAGTGCGTCGACAAGCTGGCTCACAGGGTGCATCACACACACGACCACAAATTGAACTAAAAGGATTGGTTGCTGTTATGGCTTCAAATGCTTCTTCAAATTTACCTTCCCATATATAACCAATGTATGAAGGCGCATCCGTTCCTATTGGACATGCAACCTGACAAGGAGCGGGAACATAATTAGTATCTGCCGTATGATCTTCATAATCAGGCGGTACCTCAGGAATTAATATCCGATTGATATCATAGACGGCGCTCATACTGCTGCCCTCACTTTGATATCTAAATCTGAATCGCCATATTGTGGGTCATAAGGCAGACCGGTCATGGCTGCAGCTTCGGGTGTTAACGCCACTAAATCGTCTCGATTAAATTGTGTTACATCGTTATATCCAAGTTCGTTTGCAATGGTTGCAATCTGCCAACGTACACTTTCTAAAAAGCGATGAATGTTTTGCGACTCGACTTCGGGGTCATAGCGTTTTTCATGCTCAGGATCTTGCGTGGCAATTCCGGTTACACACTGGCCAACATGACACTGCATGCAAGCAATGCAGCCGCCTGCAATAATAGTGGATGTACCTAAAGCCACTGCATCTGCACCTAGACACAATGCTTTTACTGCATCAACACCATCACGAATACCACCCATAAGAACAATTTGAATATCATCACGTCTACCAATTTCTTCTAAAGCATTTAGCGCTTCAATGATTGCAGGTAACGTCGGTATCCCTACATAGTCAATAACTTCTGCACTTCCAGCACCAGTTGAACCTTGCATCCCATCCAACTCAATAAAGTCAAAACCATCCTTAACTGCAATTTTTATATCGTCACGAACTCGACCTGCTCCTAATTTAATACTTACTGGTAATCGATAGCCTGTGGCTTCACGTAACTCTTCTACTTTAATAACAAGATCATCCGCGCCTAAAATATCAGGGTGTCTTGAAGGTGAACGCAAATCAATTCCGGCTGGAATACCTCGAATTTTTGCAAGTTCGGGAGTTACTTTTTTAGCCATCAGTTGTCCACCTAAACCCGGCTTTGCGCCTTGTGATATATAAATCTCTAAGCCATCGGCACGATTCATATCATGAATATTCCAACCCAGCCTCCCTCCAAGCATCTGAAATATAAGTTGTTTTGCTGCCCCACGTTGCGCATCACTCATACCACCTTCACCGGTATTCTCCGCAATATCCGATAGAGTTGATGCAAGCCCTATTGCTCTTTTGGTTGATGCGCTTAATGCACCATAACTCATGGGTGCAATCATTACCGGCATACTTAATTTAAGCGGTTCAGCACCGTTAATGCCGCCAATTTCAGTGCGCATTTTTATTTTAGAGACTACATCTGCATCGCCACCTGCAAGGGATAAATCTTTTTTAAATGCGATGTCAGAAAAATGAGGCAATGGTCGTGCGCCGCCATAACCACGAATTCGATAACGCCCAATTTGAGACTTAATATATAAGTCTTCTTGTATTTTTGGATTCCAATAATCGGATGCACCTGAGAATGAGAAAAATGGAATACTGCGCATTTGCTGTTCAGAGGTTGCATAGCGTAGTTTCTTACCAGCATTAACGACTTTTTGAAAACTTCCTTTAAACGGTATTTTGTAACATTCCAGAAATTCCATTACCTCATCAATTTCTCCACTATCAATATCAGTTAGTTCGGCGTCAGAACCCAAATCTTCAACTTTACCGGCTACAAATATTTCGCCGGCTGACATGTCTTCACCAACTTTTTCGCCAGAATCACCTAAAATAATGATGCGTCCACCGTACATCATGTATCCAGCCATAAAGTTTGCATTACCTTCACAACACAAGGTGCCGGCTTTCATCACTTGCCCAGCACGCGAACCCATGTTGCCACGAATTACAATTTCAGCTCCACGGATTGCTACACCAGGAATTGCACCTGCATTGCCCCCTACGACAACGGAACCCGAATACATATTGTCACCAACACCCCAACCGACATTGCTTTCAACTTCAAAATTCGCAGCATCACTAAGCCCTGCACAGAAATATCCTGCAGAACCTTTAACTTTTACAGTAATGGGATGAACTAAACCAACGCCAATGTGATGGCGTGCATCGGGATTAACTACTTCGACATTTTCTCCGTTTTTACCGCATTGTCGAATTTTTTCATTACCTTCTCTTACGGAAGTTTTTCCTAAATCGATCGTGACCATGTGTTATAGGTTCCTGGTGGTGGTTCTTTTGTATTGAGCGCTTGCCCTGGAAATAGTTTATTGAGTGATACTTCTTCGGAAGCAATGGCTACCATATTTTCAGTTTCATACATCACCATAGGCTTTACAGCTAAGTGATCTTTTGCATAACCAATTTCATCTTCTGTAGAAACTAGAAATGAAAATGTGCCATCGAGATCTTCAATTGAAGTTTTAAGCGCTTCTTTTAATTTAATACCTTGAGAGAGTTTATCTGCAAGATAAACTGCGATTAGCTCGCTATCGTTATCCGTACGGAATTCATAATCACGTTGCTCAAGACGCCTACGCATTTTCCAGTAATTAGTTATTTGCCCGTTGTGAACGATAGCAACATCAGCAAATCCCGTGGCCCAAAATGGATGCGCAGCTTCTGGTTTAACATCAGATTCAGTCGCTAAACGCACATGACCCAAACCATGCGAACCTTTATATTTTCGTATGTCATAACTTGCATCAACATCCTCCGCACTACCCACATCCTTAATAATGTCTAAGCTATTGCCTATAGAAACAACTTTTGCTGCATGTTCAAGCGCGTAAGAAAATTTTTGAATATCACCTGAATAGTTAACGGTTGCACGGTAGGTTTCACCGATATGCTCATCTTCAATAATCGATGCGTCATTCTCTT
>CAJHXG010000157.1_pt1 | contig 13345 bp, 11 predicted proteins | sample 9198481 | NCBI WGS metagenome assembly CAJHXG01 (sample SAMEA7708348, study PRJEB35096) | sediment metagenome | biome: marine neritic benthic zone biome [ENVO:01000025]; feature: sediment [ENVO:00002007]; material: shallow marine sediment [ENVO:03000034] sea grass bed [ENVO_01000059] ... | reverse complement strand
GCTGTTTTTGCATTATCGCTTTAAGTGCTGATTTGGGTTTAATCAAAATATCAGGAAACCCTAACGCAACATGATATTTGTCCTTAACTAAACTATATGCCTTATCTAATGTATACGGTGGCCCAAATGTATCTTCACAATAAATATAGTCAAGATTAACTCCATATTCTTTTCCAGTTGATAACTTTTTTTCGATATCATTTTTATTTCTCTTTGTAATTACACAGACATTAGAAATACCTGATTGAGAATATGTATCCAACAAACATTTACAAACTGGGTGTGAAATTATTTTTCCATTCTCACTTTCAAAGGTAAAAGGATAAATTTCTTTACTTCCTGAAACCATTTTTAATCTAGTCCCATGCCCAGCAGCGGGAATAAGGCCAATATACTTTTCACTGATGCTTTTCAATTTCTTGCATATTTAATTAATAATTTATGAATATAGATTCTAATGAGTCACTTTCTTTCTGCACTGTACCAACCACACATGCATGCTTATAGCCAAGATTATGTAGCTCAGTAATACATACATCTTGATGATGGGCTGGCACGGTTGCAAGTAATCCTCCAGCGGTTTGTGGATCAAATAGTAGTGGATAAAGCTCATGTTTTACCGCTATATCTTGATTTTTAATCGCACGCCTAAGGCGAATATTTGAGGGTTGCAAGGAACTAAATATTCCCAATTGCATGGTTTCCAATGCACCTTCAAGAATTGGTAATTTATTTAAATCAATACTGATATCGACTTGTCCGGCTCGGACCATTTCGACTAAATGGCCTAATACTCCAAAACCTGTCACGTCTGTGCAGGCATGCACTTCATATTTATATAAACACTGTGCTGCAACATGATTTGATTGAATCATGGATTCTATTGCATATGTAATCCAACGGCCTTTCGATTTGCCGCGCATATCAGCTGCGAATAACGTCCCTGTACCTATTGGTTTAGTAATAATAATGACATCTCCGACTTGCATGCCACCTTTAGCTAATAATTTTTGTTTCTCAATTAAACCGGTAACACTTAAACCAAAAGATAATTCTGCACCTTCACTAGAGTGACCACCAATCAATGCAGCATTATGTTGGTTTAATACTTTCAGTGCGCCATCCATCATTTGATGTAGTTGTTGCTCCACTACTTTTTCTTTGCTGTATGGAACGGTTGCGATCGCCATTGCCGCTTGTGCTTCAGCACCCATCGCAAATACATCCCCCAAACTATGGTTCGCTGCAATTTGTCCGAACACATACGGGTCATCAATAAACGAACGAAAGTAATCTACCGATTGCACTTGTACTTTACCCGCAGGAACTTCAAGTACCGCGGCATCATCAGGTGCATCTAAACCTAGAATTACATCCTCCCGCTTTACAGTGGTTAGTTGATTCACCACTCTACTCAGCACATTACTGCCAACTTTTGCCCCACAACCACCACAGCGCATGGCGATTGCAGATATTTCCTTTAAAGTATCTGTATTTGCTAATTCGCTTTGTATTGGATCTATATCGTCTCCCATTTCTGGGAGCTCGTTATATTTACGCATAAATTCGCGATCAATATAGTCTTTGAGCTTCCATATCCAAGCTCCTTCAAATGTAAAAACACCTCGCGAACCAATCGCACACTTATCACCTGTGCTGATTAAACTTAGAAAGCTAATTTGCGGCACATGTTTTTTCAGAGTTTTATTTGTTAAAGCACGTCTAATATTTTTATACAGCGGCGGCCCTTGGCGCACGGCAAATACACCTGACTTGGGTCGTGGGTAATTAGTTACCGTGGCAATATCACCCGCAGCAAATACATTTTTATGTGACACTGATTGCAAAGAATCATCTATTTCGATAAATCCTCTTTCATCAACTGCTAAACCCGATTCTTTATACCAAGCAGGTGCAGAAGCATGTGTAGCCCAGATGATGGCATCGGCTTGAATGCTCTCACCGTTTTCCATTTCAATAGTATTAGCATTTACCCGTATAGCTTTACTACCTTTATGCACAGTGACATTTCTTTCTGGCAAAATACGTTTAAAACGGCACTGAACTGACACATTATGTGTGGGTAGTATTGATCCATTACCTGCAATTAAAGCAAAACGAAGTTTGTCCGTAGTTAATGAGTGTTCACGCAACAGCTGTTGCAAATGAAATTGTGTAGCTAAGGTAACTTCCACTCCTCCTGCACCAGCACCAACGACAACAATTTTAATATCACCATTGCGCTCAAGTACACTTTGCATCAATACATTCCAGCCTTGTAAAAACTGGTTAATGGGTTTTACGGCTAGCGCATATTGTTTAGAACCCGGAACCTCTATATTCGAGGGTGTAGATCCGGTATTAATAGAAAGCACGTCATAGTTGATTGGTGGCCGATCACCACATATCACTTGCTTGTTTTCGAGCTCTAAATAAGTAGCAGGTGCATGTATTAAGCGAGCCCTCGCAAACCTTGCCAGTGGGCGTAGATCGATATGACTTTCATCATATGTGTAATGCCCTGCGATATAACCCGGCAGCATGCCTGAATAAGGTGTATGTACATCTCGTGTAATCAGTGTAATTTGCAAACCTGGTACTGGATTCATGCCGAATTTCTTCAGTACAGCTACATGGCTATGCCCACCACCAATCAGTACTAAATCCTTTATTACTGGAGTGTTTTTAGCTGCCTGCAAAATAAGCCCCTTCCCAATTAACCCAATCGAACACTTATTACGTTTATAAGCTTAAGAAACACGATGAACCATTATTTAATAAGGAATACGATATGATGAGTACTATCAAAGTGAACGCGCAATTTCTAAATTGTGGATTATTATGGATGTTATTAGCTCTTAGTTTAACAGTTCCATGCTTGGCATCGAGCAAATTCGATCAAAACTATCAGCCTATTGAAATTGAGATTATCTCCGATAACGGAAAAACCTTTTCAATCTATCCGGTTACCCAGCGCTACCTCAAAAAGGAAATTCGCGCTTATGTAGAAGCGATCAACGGTGAGAATTATTCACTAAATATACGCAACCATTCTAATCAACGTCTCGGTTTAGTTATTGCTGTGGATGGTCGCAATATCATTTCTGGACAAAAATCCAAGCTAAAGCACAATGAGAATATGTATATCTTAGGTCCGTATGAAACCCAATCATATGCAGGTTGGCGCACGAGCAGTAGAGACATCCATCGCTTTTACTTTACTGATATAGAAGATTCCTACGCTCAGGCTTTTGATGATGATTCTGCCATGGGTGTAATTGCCGTTGCAGTGTATGAGGAAAAGCAGCCATTTTTTACTCGACACGAAAAAAAGCAAACAATTAATAAGCCTCAAGCTAGTAAACCAAGGGCACAAGCACCAAATCGTTCCTATGATGCTGCTGGTGAATCGTCTGGGACTGCAAATGACTCAGTTTTAGCAGAACAGGCAGAAAAAGAAGTTGGCACCGGTTTTGGCAAACACCAGACTTCTCATGTACGTAAAGTACACTTTAATGCTAAACATACTGCACTCGTGAAAAACTTTTACAAATATGAATGGCGTGAGACTTTATGCCAAAAGAATATCATTGATTGCGGTTATCATCGCCATGAAAAGAAAAATCGTTTTTGGCCAAGAGATGATTACGAAGTAGGTTATGCGCCGCACCCACCTACACACCACAGATAAAATTAATTTCGAAAGGGGTTTTTAAATACTAATAAAATCCAACTGTAGTAATTAACTACAGTTGGATTTTATTTCATCTTGTAGTTCCTGCTTTTTAGCTTCGATTTGATCATCTGCTAGATATTGTCTATCGCCCGACTTCTCATCTAACTCATACCAACGATAGTTTCCATGTGTATAGCCTTTTAGTTGGTCTTGCATGGCTGCGCACAACTTGTGCTTTTTGTCTTTTTCTTGCTGCGCTTCCTGACGTTTTTCTTGTCGCTCTAGGCGTTCTGACTGAAGAAAATTTACATATTTTTTTTGCTGGACTAATCGTTGTTCAACACTCTGAGTATCTTGGCCAATAGTAGAGGCACCCGTTTTTACATTTACCTTTTGCGCCTGTGTACTAATTTTACGATCGCTATAATGAACCTTGCCATTCGCATCTACCCATTTGAAAATTTCTGCATGAGCAGCACCACTAAAAAGAATAAATCCTAATAATGCAATTCCAACAACTCCAACTCTGTTCATACCTTCACTTCCTGTTCAGATACTGTGTTTGAGAAGTAATTGTGCAGGAATTGATCAAATGAGATTGTGTCAGATGCCTCAATTTGTCCTTGTTTTTCTACCGACTGTCGCACATAGTTTTGGAAAAAAATCATGTCTTTTTCACTTAAAGTACTGTCGCGTAGTTGTTTTTCATGATGCCTGGATATTCGATTAGCAAGTTCAAAAAAACACTCCTGATTTTCATGCATATCCTGCAGTATTCTCGCAGATGGGGTCTGGTTTGAATCCTCAATGGCAGCCAGCTGTTTTTGTAGTGACTTGCTATATTTAGTTGTACTGTTTTGTTCATCGAGAATAGTGCAAACGGCTCGCATTTCGGTTAATAACTCACTGCCCCAAGTTTGTATTGAAACTTGTTCACTTTTACGCGATAGCTTAAGTGCAGGATCTCGACCTTGATGAGCTACTTTACTTTCATTATCTTCAACCGCTTTACGCTCAGCTCTATCAATCAATTGACTTTCATGCAGTAAACAAAACAGCATGAACGCCTCAAGAAAATAGAGCTGTGTATCACTTACACCCAATGGATCATATAAGTTTAAATCTAAAGATCTGAGCTCAATATACTGCACACCTCTTTCACCAAGAGCATGAACTGGCTTTTCGTTATTAACTAGAGGTTGTTTGGGACGAATTGTACTGTAGTACTCATTTTCAATTTGCAAAATATTTGCGTTTAATTGTCTGTATTCCCCATCTACCTTAATACCAATTTTTTCGTATTCAGGGCAAGAGGTTTCGATTGCTTTGGTTAAACACTTAATGTATGAAGGCAAACTGTCGTAACAAGCCTGAACACCGGTTTCGCTTTCTTTTTTATTGGTATACCCAATATCGCCCATGCGCAAGGTAGTAGCAAATGGTAAGTAATAGGTATTACTGTCGTACTGTTCAAGTTTACCTGGCTGCCCACTTAAAAAAGATTTACAAATAGCTGGTGATGCGCCAAATAAATAAAATATTACCCAACCATAACGCTGCAAATTACGAATCAAACAAAAGTATTGTTCGGAGATAAATTCTTTTAATGGTATATCATCCTGCATGAGTAGCTGGCGATAATAAGGCCAAAAGTTTTCTTGTACGGAATAGTTAAAATGCACTCCGGCAATGGCTTGCATCATTTTTCCATAACGGTGACCTAAACCACGACGATACACGGTTTTCATCATACCTGAATTAGAACTACCGTATTGCGCAATAGGAATTCCATCTTCACCAGCCACTACACATGGCATACTGGCATTCCAAAGTGATTCATCTTCAAGTTGCGAATAGACAAATTGATGTATTTTCTGCAAGCATTCCAACGCCGCGGAGACACCTTTTTCAGGTGGCGTAATCAGCTCTAATAAGGCTTCAGAAAAATCTGTGGTGATATAAGGATTAGTTAGCGCAGAACCCAAGGATGCAGGATGTGGTTGTTGAGATAATTTGCCATTTTTATCCACTCGCAAACATTCTTTCTCTATACCGATCCGGCCACCAGCTAAAAGATTCAGCTGCTGATCTTTACTCATTGCTGATAAAGTATTGTGTAACCGCTTATACATAGACAATTCTTGTTATTCTTTCTAAAAAATACTGGAAACAAGTATAACGGCTATAATTGTTTAGTATGGATTTTTATCAAACCCCAATTTATCCATGTGGATATTTACCCAACCGCTACAGCGTTAATATTTTCGCTGATCCCAATAAAGAAATCTCCACCCAAACTTATAGCTGGCTAATTGACTATGGTTTTCGAAGAAATGGTAGCCATCTTTATCGTCCACAATGCCCAGAATGCAATGCATGTATACCCACACGAGTATGTATTGATGAATTTAAGCCACGCCGCTCACAGAAACGTTCTTTAATGCACAATCAAGATTTGGAGGTGCGCATAGTAAAAAAAGAATTTAAACAGGAGCATTTCGATTTATATAAACAATATATTCAACGCCGACATAAAGATGGGCCAATGAGCTCATCTACAAAACAAGACTATCAAGAATTTATTATAGGAACATGGTCAGAAACATATTTCATGGAGTTTCGTATAGATAAAAAATTAATTTGTGTAGCCGTGTTTGATGTTCTGCCACAAGGATTATCGGCTGCGTATACGTACTACGATACGGCATACCAAAACCGAGGTTTAGGAACGTTTGCAATTTTAAAGCTCATTGAAGAAACAAAAAATCAAAAGCTACCTTACCTATACCTCGGCTATTGGATCGAAGAATGTCAAAAGATGAGTTACAAAGTGAACTTCAAACCAGTCGAAGGTTACTTGAATAAAACTTGGCAGCTTTTGCCCGAAGAAATACCTCACAAAGAAAAGTCTTAAACCAGTTGTTCGCTAAAATCATCCCAATTAAAAGCTAGGCCGGGATCTGTTTTCCTACCTGGGGCAATATCAGAATGTCCAACAATGTCTTCCTTACTTAACGATGGGTATGCAATTCTTAGCGAATCAACAAGCGTTGCTAGAACCATATACTGTGCCTCTTCATAAGGGGTTTCATCTGCACCCTCAAGCTCAATTCCTATAGCAAAGTCATTACAGTTTTCACAACCTTTATAAGTTGATTGTCCTGCATGCCATGCACGTTTGTTAAAAGGCACAAACTGCACCACCTCACCATTACGACGAATTAATATGTGTGCAGAAACTTTATAATCTTTAATCTCCTCAAAATAAGGATGCACATTAGGATCAAGTTGATTGGTAAACAACTGCTCAATAAACGGCCCTCCAAACTCATTCGGCGGCAAACTAATGTTATGCACAACAATTAAAGAAACCGCTGTGCGTTCAGGCCGCTCGTCAAAATTAGGCGATGGCGCATATCGCACCCCAACGACCATATGACTTGCTGGATCTATTCTCATTTTAAGGTTTTAAAATTTTTCATATTTTGGTTAATGTCCGCTATTAGTCGAAAGCGAGCATTATAGTCTAAATTCTGCAACCCTTAACCTCACCTTCACATCACCCGATAATCACTGAAGCTTTTCGGGAATAAGGTGACGTTGCTTGAACGCAGCGAATTTTGCCACCTCCGAAAAGATGAAAGTGATTATCAAAACCGGTAATGTGCGGTGCAATGCTTTTGGGTGTTTTCGCGAAACAAAAGTACCTCGACCCTGGGTTCGAATAGCCAGCGACAGAATTCAATTAAAACGCAAAGACAAAATATTTATAAAAACTAAATAAAAGAACAAAAAAAAAGGCCCCGCATTGCGAGGCCTTAATTCTTTCAATGAGTGTGGATAGAATGAATGATTACATCATTCCGCCCATACCTCCCATGCCACCCATGCCACCCATGCCTGCCATGTCTTCCATAGCTGGGCCATGATCATGCTCTTCTTTCTCCGGTGCATCTGCAACCATTGCTTGAGTGGTGATCATTAAACCTGCAATCGAAGCAGCATTTTGCAATGCGGTGCGAGACACTTTAGTTGGATCAAGAATACCCATCTTAATCATGTCACCAAATTCGCCAGTTGCAGCGTTGTAACCGTTGTTACCTTTACTGTCGTCAACTTTTGCAAGAATTACAGAAGCTTCTTCACCAGAATTCGTTACGATTTGACGTAGAGGCTCTTCCATCGCACGACGTGCAATACCAATACCTAGATCTTGCTCATGATTGTCGCCTTTCAAATTATCAAGTGCTTTGCGAGCACGTAACAACGCAACACCACCACCAGGAACAACACCTTCTTCTACAGCAGCTCGCGTTGCGTGCAATGCATCTTCAACACGCGCTTTCTTTTCTTTCATTTCAACTTCAGTCGCTGCACCTACTTTGATCACTGCTACACCGCCAGCAAGTTTTGCCATACGCTCTTGTAGTTTTTCTTTGTCGTAATCAGAAGTAGTTTCTTCAATTTGGGTTTTGATTTGATCTACACGGCCTTTGATGTCTTTTGCTTTACCCGCACCATCTACAATTGTGGTGTTTTCTTTAGAAACATTCACACGCTTTGCAGTGCCCATATCGTCAAGGCTGGCTTTCTCTAGAGATAAACCAACTTCTTCTGCAATTACGGTGCCGCCGGTTAATACTGCGATGTCTTGCAACATTGCTTTACGACGATCGCCAAAGCCTGGAGCTTTCACTGCACAAACTTTAACGATGCCGCGAATTGTATTCACAACTAAAGTTGCTAGTGCTTCGCCTTCAACGTCTTCTGCAATAATTAATAATGGACGACCTGCTTTTGCAACACCTTCTAACAATGGTAACAACTCACGGATGTTAGAAATTTTCTTGTCATGCAAAAGAATGAATGGATCTTCAAGATCAGCCGTCATACTGTCTTGATTGTTGATAAAATAAGGCGATAGGTAACCGCGATCAAATTGCATGCCTTCAACCACTTCAAGCTCATTGGTTAATGCATTACCTTCTTCAACGGTAATAACACCTTCTTTACCAACTTTGTCCATTGACTCGGCAATGATGTCGCCGATAGATGCATCAGTGTTTGCTGAGATGCTGCCTACTTGAGCGATCGCTTTACTATCCGTACAAGGCTTAGAGAATTTATGTAGTTCTTCTACTGCTGCGATTACTGCTTTATCAAGACCACGCTTAAGGTCCATTGGGTTCATGCCTGCTGCTACGGCTTTCATGCCTTCACGTACAATTGCTTGTGCAAGTACGGTTGCAGTAGTGGTTCCATCACCAGCGATGTCAGATGTTTGTGAAGCAACTTCCTTCACCATCTGTGCACCCATATTTTCAAACTTGCCTGAAAGTTCGATTTCTTTAGCAACTGATACACCGTCTTTAGTTACAGTTGGTGCACCAAATGATTTATCTAATACAACATTGCGGCCTTTAGGACCTAATGTTGCCTTTACTGCGTTAGCTAGAACGTTGACACCATGTGCCATACGCTGTCTAGCATCTTCGCCAAAAAGTACTTCTTTTGCACTCATGATTTATTCCTTCCTAAATTCGTTTAATCTTTTACAAAATAATTTTGAATTGCTTATTTCTTTTCGATGACAGCCATGATGTCGTCTTCACGCATCACTAATAACTCGTCGCCATCTACTTTCACTTCAGTGCCGGAATACTTGCCAAACAAGACTTCGTCACCCTTCTTAACGTCTAATTTGCGGACATCACCACTATCAGTAATTTTTCCATTACCGACAGCAACAATTTTGCCTTTAATTGGTTTTTCTGTAGCAGAATCAGGAATCACTATGCCACCCGGGCTGGTTTTTTCCTCTTCCATACGCTTGACGACCACGCGGTCATGCAAAGGACGTATCTTCATTTGGATCGCCTCCTATAAAAGTTAATTTAATAATTTTAAATGGTATATATGGGTGCTATTTTTGTTAGCACTCTCATCCTATGAGTGCTAATCATACGAATGAGCTTATTGAAGTCAAGCTTTTTCTAGGAGGACTTATCGATATACTTTAATCTTCTGAGCGATGGGTGACTTCGCCCTCAATAACATTGCCTGACTTTTTACCCGAATTATTACCAGATGGCCCATAAGATGGAGGTACACCACCCATATCCATCCCTGACATCGGATTAAATCGATTCACGATAAACGTGACCACAGGTCTGCGGGTAATGGGCAGCAAACAGAAAAAGCCGATTAGGTCAGTGAAAAATCCTGGGGTAAGCAATAATGCCCCGCCAATCAACAAAGCTACTCCTTCAAGGATTTCATTTGCAGGCACCCTGCCTTCGCTAAGCGATTGATTAAAACGCAGATAAGTCTGCATGCCTTGGCTTCGTAGTAAGGATGCACCAATAACAGCGGTCAATACTACAAGTGCGATGGTTGGCAGTACGCCAATGTAACCACCTACTTGAATAAGCAGGTAGATTTCGATGATCGGAATCACCAAAAACAAAGCCATTAGAATTGGAAAAACTCGAACACGTACAGGAGGCATATAATTTTATTTCCACGGACCTAAGCAAATACTAGGACCAGAATGTTATGGGGTCTATGCTGGCAATATGAAGGCATACACCTCAAACTTCAACACCCAATATGAGTTCAAAATTAATACCCAACTAGAAGATATATATGAGTTCACCGATCCTAGTGCTAACCACTTTTCCTGATATCGACACCGCTCAGCGGTTGTCAGAGCAAATGGTGCAGGCAAAGCTGGCAGCTTGTGTAAATATTGTACCGGCAGGACACTCCATCTATATATGGAAAGGGGAAATTTGCAAAGAAACTGAGCATATAGCGCTTATCAAAACTACTGATAATTGCTACTCAGAACTTGAGTTATATATACAAGAACAACACCCTTACGAACTTCCCGAGATAATTACGACTCCAATTACTGGTGGCTCAAAAAATTATTTAGACTGGTTAATGAATGGGTTAACAAACGAACTAACAACGAATACAACATCATGAATTTATTACGCATCACATTATTATTACTTTTTACTTTTTTAAGTGCTGTAACTTGGGCTGATAGCCCACTTGCTAATCTTGCCGGCGAAGAAGAAGAGGAGTTTTTAGATCCCGATGTAGCTTTCGTTGTTACAGCAAAACAAGGTGATGTCAACACCATTAAGACCAATTGGTTAATCCAAGACGGCTACTACTTGTATAAAGACAAAATTAGCGTTGCACCGGCTGACGATGCACAAATTTCTTTAGGCGAGCTTCCTTTACCAAAAGGCAAAGAAAAAGAAGATGAATACTTCGGACTGATCGTAAGTATTGATCATGAATTTAATGCCGACATTCCGATTACCAACTTAGCGGCTAATACTAAAACGGTAGATTTAGTTTTTAAGTATCAAGGTTGTGCCAAAGCAGGGCTTTGTTATCCACCCATCACTAAAAATATCACTGTAAATTTGGATTCTTCCGGTGGCGCTGCAGCGGCTGCAGGTTCAACTAGCGGTGGTAGTGCAAACACATCATCTGGTGGCTCGGGTGCTGAGTTTCAATCAGAGCAAGATAAAATTGCTGGCACGCTTGCATCAGGCAAGATGCTATTTACGATATTTTTCTTCTTTGGTTTAGGTTTGCTACTCGCATTCACTCCATGCGTGTTCCCAATGATTCCTATCTTGTCCAGCATCATCGTTGGTCAAGGTGATAATATCTCTACCTCTAAGGCATTTACACTATCACTAGTATATGTATTAGCCATGGCAGTGACCTATACGGTGGCTGGAGTCATCGTTGGTTTATCCGGCGAAAATATTCAAGTTTGGTTCCAGAACCCATGGGTCATTAGTGTATTTGCGGGAATTTTCGTTTTGCTTTCACTCGCGATGTTTGGTTTTTACGAATTACAAATGCCTAGTGGCATTCAAAATAAATTAAACAACATCAGCTCTGGAGCTAAGCAAGGTTCTTATGTAGGTGCCGGCATCATGGGTTTACTTTCTGCGCTTATTGTTGGCCCATGCGTAACCGCACCTCTTATTGGTGCACTGATCTATATCGCTGAAACCGGCAATGCGTGGGTCGGTGGTATTGCATTGTTTTCTTTAAGCATGGGCATGGGCGCACCGCTACTTGCGATCGGGACTTCGGCTGGAAAAGTTTTACCTAAAGCAGGCTCATGGATGGATGCCGTGAAAGCCGTGTTTGGTGTGCTGCTACTTGGTTTAGCTATTTGGATGTTAGAAAGGATTCTACCAGCACCGATTATTCTGTTACTTACCGGTGCATTGCTAATTGTCTCAGCAATTTATTTAGGCGCACTTGATGCAATTAAAGAAAGTGCAACAGGTTGGTCAAAGCTATGGAAGGGTTTAGGACTCATTTCACTTGTATACGGCGGAATATTGATTATTGGTGCAGCCGGTGGCAGCAATAGTTTGCTGCAACCATTGCAAGGCCTTGCTACCACGCAACAAGTTGCAAGCAATGAAACGCACGCTAGTTCAGGCTCTGAACATGCATTACCATTCCAACAAATAAAAGGCCTGGATGGATTGCAAACTGCACTAGCTCAAGCTGCTAAAGATGGACATCCTGTGATGTTAGATTTTTACGCGGACTGGTGTATATCTTGTAAAGAAATGGAAGCTTTTACTTTTAGCAATGGCGATGTGCAAAAATCATTGGATAACTTTGTCATGCTACAAGCCGATGTCACTAAAAATGACGCACAAGACAAAGCATTGTTGAAAGAACTAGGCTTGTTTGGTCCACCTGCAATATTATTTTATGATCATACAGGTAGTGAACTTCGCAACTATCGCGTAGTTGGCTTTATGGATGCAGGCAAATTTTCATCCCACGTAGAAAATTTCAAACAAACTGGAACAATTGCCTTAAATAATTAATTAGGGCAATTAACCCAATCACTAACCACAAAAAATTTATGGTCATTCACTTGTAAGCTAAAACCTGCTTTGTCGGTCACTTGTTAATGGTCTGTACTATACTTGGTATTTGCCCGTACTATTGAATTACTGAGTAACGCTAAATTTAGCCCTATAGTTATCATATGGATATCAACTTAGATACCGGTAAGCTTATCGTTTTTGTCGCGGGGCTGACTCTATTTCTCGTTGTAGAAACTTTTGCCCCAGCGCGCCCATGGCGTGGTTCGCGCTTAAAACGCATTGCTTTCCATAGCGGAGTTGCTGCTTTAAATACCGTAATTATTCGCATACTTGCTTATGTGCCTTTTCTTCTCTGGGTTGTTTACGTAGAAGAAGAAGGTTGGGGCTTATCACGTTGGTTTGGTTTCATCGGCTGGACCGAGATCATATTATCTATTGTGGTACTCGATTTTTTTGATTACATATGGCACCGCGCAAATCATCGCGTACGTATCTTATGGCGTTTTCATAAGGCTCACCATTCAGACATTGCAATGGATGTGACTACTGCATTACGGTTTCATCCAACAGAATTATTAGTCTCTTCCTTGGTCAAAGCGCTATGGGTTGTAATCTGGGGGCCGACAGTAGTGGCTTGGTTCCTGTTTGAAGGACTTATTAGTTTGTGTGCACAATTTCATCATAGCAATATCGATTTTCCTGATTGGGTTGAACGTTGGTTATCATGGATTATTGTTACGCCACGTTTCCACGCATCACATCATGCAGTAGACCGTCG
>CAJHXG010000267.1_pt1 | contig 13366 bp, 12 predicted proteins | sample 9198481 | NCBI WGS metagenome assembly CAJHXG01 (sample SAMEA7708348, study PRJEB35096) | sediment metagenome | biome: marine neritic benthic zone biome [ENVO:01000025]; feature: sediment [ENVO:00002007]; material: shallow marine sediment [ENVO:03000034] sea grass bed [ENVO_01000059] ... | reverse complement strand
CAAATTGCAGCATACTTTGAGAATGAAAGCCTTGAAGAAATACAAAGAGAATTGCAATTATGTGCTGATATAAATGATCTACAAAAATTAACAATGCGAGAGATACGCAAGGATCTAAATGACATTGAATAATGAGCTCTACATAAAACGGGTTTAAATTAATAGATAAGCATCAGATGACCGCTATTGGCCGAAAGCGGACATAATTGGAACCAATTAAGGGGAAATCAGGTTGGAATCTCAAAAATACAGACTTAATATGACCGCTAACGACCCAAAGCGGACATTATTAAATTAAAAAAACGATTGTGATTAGTAGAATAATAAGTAAGTTCAGTGCACTAATTTTCTTTTATACACTAACAACAATAGTTTTTAGTGACCAAGAAATCCATCGCTCTGACCAACACGATTTCAAGTTAACAACAGTTGCTGGTGGACTGGAACACCCATGGGGACTCACGTTTCTACCTAGTGGTGATCTGCTTGTTACAGAAAGAGCTGGTCGATTGAGAATAATTAAGAACGGAAAGCTTGAACCTAAGCCTATTATAGGGTTACCGAATAATATCTATGTCGCTGGACAAGGCGGATTATTGGATGTCGCTTTGCATCCTGATTTTGATAAAAACAGTCTTATTTATTTCTCATATGCTGGCCGTGGAGATGGCGGAGCTGGGACTGAAGTAGCAAGGGGTCGCTTGAATGGTAATGCGCTAGAAAACGTTGAAACCATCTTTGTAGTCGAACCCAAAACTGTTGGTACTGCTCATTACGGTTCAAGGTTAATTTTTGCAGCAGATAAAAGTCTATTTGTAACGACAGGCGACCGGTACAAATACATGGATGATGCGCAAGATCCAAGCAATCATATAGGGAGTATCATACGTATAAATGATGACGGAACGATACCGAGTAATAATCCATTTGTAGGCCAAGCAAACACAAAACCAGAAATTTATTCTTATGGACATAGAAATGTCCAGGGAATCGCAGTGAGGTCATCCGATTTATCCATTTGGTCACACGAACACGGCCCACGTGGAGGTGATGAGGTGAACATACTTAAACCTGGTGCAAACTACGGATGGCCAAAAATTACCTACGGTATAGATTACAGTGGAGCAATTATCTCTGATCAAACACATGCTCCAGGTATGGAACAGCCAATTGTTTATTGGGATCCTTCCATAGCACCTAGTGGTATGACGTTTTACACTGGTGACCGTTTTCCTAATTGGAAAGGAGATCTATTTATTGGGTCTTTAGTTTTAACTCATTTGCGACGCCTAGAAATGAATTCGGATGATGTTGTAGTGCAAGAAGTTTTGTTAGATGGTATGGCTCGAATTCGCGATGTGCGTAATGGTCCAGATGGATATCTTTATATTCTTACTGACGATAAAGATGGAAAACTTTTGAGGCTAGAGCCAATTAATTGAGGGATGCTAACTTAAATTAAATGATGAGCTATTCACTTATTATTTATTTAAAGTATGGAAAATTAAACGGCATAATCCACTTTAATAAAATAAGCTTTTAAAATGACCGCTATTGGCCGAAAGGAGACAGTTATTGTCAGATTTATGGTAATAAAAATATAGGCCACTATGAATTGCTATAGCATTGAGCGTTATAAACACTGGCTGCTGACAATTTTATTTTTGATGTGTTTGTTTGCTTCAGAACTTCGTGCCGAAGATGATTGGGGATCATCTCATAATCTGCTTTTGAAAAAGACGATAAACGAAGACTGGTTTTTGCTTTCTCGCTCTAATCTGGCAACACGCCGTGATAATGAACAGCTTTTCCTGGGCTATACGGGTGCAAGCCTCGGCTACCGAATCAATAAGGACTGGAGTGTTCGTGTCGGATACAGGGTTGCACGCTTTCGGATTGGTGAGGATTGGCGCACAGAAAGGCGGCCTATGGTCGAAGCTTACTATGGCGGCACGCATGATGGCTGGCGATTAAGCAGCCGTTCGCGCATCGAGTTTCGTCAACCGGATTGGCGTGAGAATGATGTCCGCCTTCGCCAAGAGTTTACGGTAACTGCACCTTTAAAACTCACGCCTTTAGAAATCAAGCCCTTCGCAGAAAACGAAATATTTTACAGTACCCGCAATGATTGGGTTGAAGCCAACTGGGCCACAGCCGGACTTTCCTTTTTCCCGATTGATAATGTAAAGGTCAAAGCGGGCTATCGCCATAACCGCATTCGTATTCAGGGGAATTTCATTACGCGCCACATTTTGGTGACAGGCGTTAATATCTTTTTTTAACAGAGACTATAACTATTGGGGCTTTTATGTCCGCTATTGGCCGAAAGCGGTCATAAAATAGGATCAAATAGGTTGGATTCAATTACATACAATAGGAAAATGTCCGCTTGCGACCCAAAGCGGACATTCGTAAATAATTAAATTATGTTAGATGAAAAACTGTATTTTCTTCTTGTCTCTATGGGGAGCAAAATTTAAATATGGACTTTTTTAGTAAGCTAACAGACCTGCCAGAAAATATACTCCATAAAGATGGTATTGCAATTTATTATGAGGAAGTACTCTCTTTAAAAAAAGCGGATTGTTATTTAAGTAACCTGCTGAGTAAAATTGAGTGGAAATATGATGAAGCAATTATATTTGGCAATCAAATTACAACTAAGCGCAAAGTAACATGGTATGCGGACGAGCCCTTCAAATACACACACTCAAATCACACCAAACTGGCGTTACCTTAGATTGAGGAATTATTAGAATTAAAAAAATAGTTGAGAAAAGAACAGGCAAATCCTTCAACTCTTGTATACTTAATTTATATCATAACGGGATAGAAGGAGAGGCTTGGCACAGTGATTTAACGCAATGAACTCTCAGGCATTTGAGGATACTCTTAAGCCAAGGAGATGAAAGTGTGAAATACGATAATCCTGAATTAATTATCGATCGAATCATCGATAAAGTCGGTAAAGACCTGGTGGTCGGTACCCCGCTGGCACTGGGCAAGCCTAATCACCTGTTAAACGCGCTGTATAACCGGGTAAAGAATAATCCCGACCTGAACCTTAAAATCTTTACCGCCTTAACCCTCGATAAACCGAAAGGTAAAAGTCTGCTCGAAAAACGCTTTTTCGAGCCGTTGGTCGAGCGTGTTTTCGGCGACTACCCGGACCTGGATTACGAACAGGACAGGATGGCGGGCACATTGCCGGTCAATGTCGAAATTCTAGAATTTTATTTTCCGGCGGGCAGGTTTTTACACAACGATTATGCCCAGCAAAATTACATCTGCAGCAATTACACGCACGTCGCCCGCGACATGATGGATGCCGGTGTCAATGTCTTATTGCAAATGATCTCGAAGGGCACCTTCGAAGGCAAGGAATGTTACAGTCTGAGTTCAAATCCGGATGTAACCCTCGATCTCATTCGCTTGATGCAAAGGCGATATTCAGACGACGGCATTCCTTTCGCGTTTGCTGCTCAAATCAACCAGAACCTGCCGTTCATGTATGGCGACGCCCTGGTACACAGCGGAACCTTCGATTTCGTGCTGGTAAATGCGGATCTCGAGTACAAAATTTTCGGCCCGCCGAAACTGGCCGTCAGCGACCGTGATTACCTTATAGGGTTGTATATCAGCACACTGATAAGGGACGGGGGTGAGCTTCAGGTCGGCATCGGCGCCATAGGAGACGCGTTGATTTATGCGCTACTGCTGCGACATCAACAAAACGACGTCTATCTGGATTTATTAAAGGACTTCGAGATTATTGAAAAATTTGGTCCCGTGATAGACAAGATCGGCGGAACCGCGCCATTCGAAGAAGGACTTTTTGCCGCGTCGGAGATGCTGGTGGACGGCTTCATGGAATTGTACGACGCCGGCATCATCAAGCGTAAAGTTTATGACAACCTGGTCATTCAAAGACTCATCAACGAGGGCAGTATCGATGAAACGATAACACCCAGGACGCTTGATCTGATTCTGATGAAAAAAGGGATTCACGAGGCGATAACCGAAGAAGATTTTGAATACTTGCAGAAATTCGGAATTTTCAGGAGCAAGCTGACTTTCAATGATGGCGAAATTACGACTCCAGAAGGTTATAAACTTTCGAACAATCTGGATAATCTCGATAACCGGGAACAGATCTACGAGCATTGTCTCGGCGATAAATTAAAAAACGCCGATGTCATTCATGGCGGATTTTTCCTCGGCTGTCAAAAATTTTATGAATGGCTCCGAAATTTAAGCGACGAAGACCGCAGGCTAATCAATATGAAAAGCGTGCAAAGCATCAATCAACTCTATGGGCATGAGGAAATCGACAGGCTCCATAGAAAAGATGCTCGCTTCGTCAACACCTGCATGATGATGACACTGAGCGGTTCGGCGGTCAGTGACGGGCTGGAGAACAATCGTGTGATTAGCGGGGTCGGCGGTCAGTATAATTTTGTATCCATGGCGCAAGCGCTGCCCGACGGGCGCTCCATTCTCAATTTTCGCAGTACACGAATCACCGGTAAGGGCGAGACCTCCAGCATTATTTGGAATTATGGCCATGTGACCATACCGAGGCATCTGCGTGATATTGTGGTCACCGAATTCGGCATTGTCGATCTACGCGGCAAAACGGACCAGCAAATAATTCACCACTTACTCGATATTTCCGATTCCCGTTTTCAGCAGGGACTTGCGGATACCGCGAAAGAGAATGGCAAGATCAACAGTAAATACACGATAGGCCCAGCATTCAAACAAAACCGTGTTGAGGAGATTTCAAGGAAACTCAGGAAGTACAAAGATCAGGATCTGTTTAAAACCTTTCCTTTTGGAACGGATCTTACCGAAGAAGAAATTTTCATTGGCAAGGCGCTTAAAATTCTGAAAAAGAAAAAACAAAATCCACCAGTGATAGTTACAACCATACTGAAAGCCTTTTTAACACCCACCGATCAAAAACCGTATCAAAAATACCTGGAAAGAATGAAGCTCGAGAAAGCGAACAGCTTCGAAGAGAAGTTATACCAAAAACTCCTTACTTACGAATTTTCCAAGTTTGAGAAAATGGACTAGGTGAACATCCGCATGGGTACTGACAAGTTAACATCTTTGATTCTTGAAAATGTGCGACAGCATTATAGAATACGTTTTATCTAGGATTTGCTGATGTAAAGAAGTTAACTTGTCAGTACCGTTAAACCTACTATAAACCTGGTACGGGCTCTTTCCACAATTCACGTACACCTGCGGGTAATTGCTGCTTAACTTGATCAATTTCACCACCAGTGATTTGATGTGTGAGCACTTTAAATACTGCCTGTATGGTTAGCTCCATATCGTCATCACTTAAACCTGGTAAATTTTTCGAAACTTCAGCAACAAAATCTTCTTTATGACGATACTTGAGTGGTTTGCCAGAGCGTGTCCAACCTTCATAGTAAAATCCTCTAATAAGCATAGGAAGTTGTGCACCTAAATGCATCGCCTCATCGACCATTAACCGATCTCGTATAGCATGTAATACTGCTCTCAGTGCAGAATAGGCTTGTTGTAAATTTTCAACACCAGTCTCATCCATAATTGCATGTAACCAAACGAATGTTTTTTGAAGTGTTGTATCAAATATTTTTATTCCAGTTGAGCTCATTTTGCACCTCAATAGTTTGTTTACAAAAATATAAATATTTTTTAAAGTGTTTGAATAGTAGAGTAGAGACCTCATCTGAACACTATCTAAAGCAAAACTATAGGTATATGAGAATTAGCACATATTGTCCTACATCAATTAAATAGAAATTTTTATATTGTTATTGTTTAAAGAATTATTGATAAGACATAAATTATTTTTGTAGCCATTCTTCAATGGCTTAATAACAAGTGGGATTATTGCATATGTTTATTCCAGGTCTGGCTCTCCAGAGTAACGCAGAACCATCGCACGACTAATGTCGCGCAGTTCAACTGCTGCAGCCCATTGTGAACCTTGCGGCATTATGGGTTTTATAACAATAACGCTTACTATGCCGCGACGTGGAAAACTGGAGCCTGACCTGAGAATAGAGCGTGTGCCATGTATTGAGATGGGTACGACAGGTACATTCGTTGTTGCGGCCGTGGTAAATGCACCCATCCGAAACGGCAGCAGTCCTGGGCTGCGTGTGAAGGTGCCTTCAGGGAAAAAGAACAGCGATTGACCTGACAATATAGATTGCACTGCACGTTGCGCACCGGCTACCCCTTGTTCTTGGTCAAACCGTTCTACAAACTCTGCTCCAATACGTCGCAAAAACACACGTGGAAAAAATCGTTGTTCAAGTTCTATTTTGGTAATGAAGGTAAGCTTAATCGGTAAAGCGGCTAATAAGACTGCGGCATCAAGATAACTTGCATGATTAGCAACAAATATACATGTTTGATCACTTGGTAAATTATTTATGCCTTCCACCTTTATAGGTATTCGGCAAAGGTAAAAAAGCAGTTTTGCGCATATACGCATTACAACCCAACGCCAGTTTAAGCGCGGTAATAATGCAACCAACAACCACACGACAGGCACAAGTAACCAAAATATTAATTGAGCATATGCAGCATAACTTAGATTCGATAATTTTCTGCGCGTGTTACGCATACGAGGTAATAATGACGTGAGGCTGAGGCGTATATACTGTCTCCAGATTGCTTTATGTTCTCCGCTAATTTCTCCTTTATCATACAGTTCACGCATCGTTGCACGCCGAATTTTCCCACTTGATGTTTTTAAAACGGTATGTGGTGGTCCTAATATTATTTCATCAGGTGGCATAGTTAATAATTCGTTAGTAACAGAATTAATATTTTGTTTTAGTGCCTCAATCGCAGCTTCATCAGTTTCACGTGTTTCTGCCATGACGATTATTCGTTCTGTACCTGACGCAGGGTCTGTGCTGCCTATAATGGCTACACAACCTTTGCGTATGCCCGGGATATTTCCAATAGCCTCCTCGGTTTGGTATGGATATATATTGTGCCCACCGCGAATGATAATATCTTTGGTACGACTTGTTAGATAAATGTCACCGCTTGCAATGTAAGCAAGATCTCCTGAATTTAACCAATCACCATCAAACAGATCTCGTGTAGATTCTGAATTACGAAAATAACCAGTTGTTGCTGAAGGCCCTTTAAATTGAAGTTGTCCAACTTCACGTTCTGGTAACTCACGGCTTGTGGAGTCAACGATGCGAATTTCATAACTAGGTAATGGTTGCCCACAAGCTACAAACTCTAAACTGTTTATTTCATTTTCACTTGCAGGAATTGCTTTACCTAAAGTGGTAAAAGTTTCCGCCTGTACACAATCGATAATCGGCCCTCTATCAAGAGGCGGAAATGCCAAGCCAACACCCACTTCCGCAAGGCCATAGACGGGGCTCATGGCTTCTGGGCGAAATCCGTATGCACTAAAGCGTGTACTAAATTGGTGAATGGTTTGTGGGCTAACAGGTTCAGCGCCATTGAAAGCAAATCGCCAAGAGCTTAAATCTAAACCTTTGATGTCTTTGTTTTGCAATTTATTTAAACACAAACCATAAGCAAAGTTTGGTGCAGCAGATAAGGTGCCGCGATATTTATGTATCATCCACAACCAACGACTTGGATTTGTTAAAAAAGAGAGTGGTGACATCAATACTAAGGGGCATGCATGATACAAACTTCCAAACCAAGCCCCAATTAACCCCATGTCATGATATAGCGGTAGCCAACTTACAAAGGTGTCAGTAGATTTTGCCTGTACGGCTTCGCCCATAATTCTAATGTTCGCCAATAGTTGGGCATGCGTTAAGATGACACCTTTAGGATTTCCTGTACTACCCGAAGTATATTGTAAAAAAGCAATATCTTGAGCACGAAGAATAGGTGGGCTAAGTTGGTCTCGGGATACAGTTAGCTCTTGCGGGGTGACAACGTTATCCAAACTACTCACTTGCCCTTTTAGCAAACGTGCTGCTATTTTAGCTTCAGGAACGGTAATCAGTATAACCGCTTGTGAATTAGTAAGAATACCAGCTTGACGACGCATATGGTCTTCGAACTGAGAAGGCCGGAATGGAGGATATATTGGAACTGGAATTCCTCCAGCAAGTAGAATACCAAAAAAACTAAACAAATAATCTCCACTGGTAGGCAACATGATTGCCACCGTTTGACCGGGACTTAGAGATAGTTGTTGTAAACCCGTCGCTATAGCTTGCGCTGATATAAGAAGTTTATCGTAGCTAATTTTTTCAGGTTCCTTTTCTTCTTCATATAGATAAACGTGTATACGTTGCGGATGTTTTTGCTGGTGCCATTCAAGCATCTCTACTAACGTATTTACACCATGTGGCATGCTTTCTACTTCAGTTAGTTCGGGCTTTTGTATTTCCTGCCAAGAAGTATTTTGTTGTTGGGTTTGCGCACTTAATATTGCTTGAAACAAATCTCGAGGTGTTTCAGCTCTGCTAAGGACTTGGTCAGGCAGGCTTACATCATATGTTCGTCTAATTCTTAGTAGCAGTTCCACTCTCGATAAGCTGTCAAAACCAAGATCTTTGCCTAGTAAGCTATCTAATGTTATCTGAATAGTATCTTTATAGCCTGGGTGTAGTTCAAACGCGAGTTGTCTTATTAAGTTTAGAAAACTATCGGTTTGGTTGTTAGACGCTGATTCGTCTTGTTTACGATGTTTGCTATTAGTAAAAGTGCTCATTGGTTTATTTATTCAATATATAGAGAACATAAGTTTAGATGTAAAAAAATATATGATAATCATGACTTTGTTTGATCGATATATAACTAATCGAGGTAATAATGGCTATGCATGGTAGTGAAAGAACTAATGCTGAAAATTTATTGACAATCATTACGCACTTAAAAGTTATGTATATATAGTTAGGTGTTTGTAAAGCTTTAAGTCTTTGTTAATTACTTATTTGTAAATAGTTAGTATTGATTTAGCTCAATAAAATATGCATTTATGGTAAATAATTAACTGGATGCTTGTATCTGTAAATTCAGTATCATAATAGCAGCTTCTCTGGGTTAAATATTTTTCTATATTTTAATTACTCTCCATCATTATTACCGATTCAAAAAAGTGTTGATAGAAATCAAGACATAATATTAATTCAGATATAGTATTTAAAAAGGTGTGATAAGAAACATTTTACGTGACGTTAAATTGAAAGATATAAAACTTGGAAAATTCTGTTGCTTAGATTTATTTTTAATTCTAGGTTTATGTGGGTGTGCTTCGAAATTGATATTGGGAGATGGGTTTAGTGTTATGGGCGAACTTCGCAACGTGCATGGAAAACAGCTGAATGTTTGTACCATTGAATTACAAAGTCAAGATGGGAAAATTATTTCTGGGCCAGACAATATTCCAGGAAAGTTTCATAAGGTGTTTATTGTGGCTTTACGTGAAGCTGATTATTTAATAAATATTTCATGTCCAGGTTTTAAAACTTATGAAACCACGGCAACATATGGGGAAGACGTTACACACATTCGACCATTGAGAATTGGAAAGATTACGATGGAATCATTGTCTCTACAATTTTAATGAGCAAATTAATTGCATTATTTATGTGCGGTGATGTGGTGACAGATAGAGGTATTGATCAAGTGATGCCTTATTCTTGTGATTCCAAACTATATGAACATTTCATGAAAAGCGCAAAAGGATTAGCTGGTGGATTTATTTATCTAGCAATTTTCGCTCAGCTTTTCAGTGCCTCTTGCTGTAAAAAAATATATTTTATCTTAAGAGATTATTTTAATATTCAAGATTTTATTGATGTCTGCACATTAACCTCGCCTATAACACGTTCTATATCTTCACTATTGCACTTTGGGCATTTTTCTTTGTGTTCATCATGTTCATGTACTGATTCAATTACATCAAACATATGACGACAAGTATTACACTTGAACTCGTAGATTGGCATAGCATCTAACCGTTATTAATTAGGTTGCCTTTATACTACTTCTTGCTGCTGCTATGGTTTGATTTGCATCAAACATGCCATCATACGGTACTGACAAGTTAACTGATTTGAGGCGTAACAATAGCAATCAAGTTGCTCTAGGTCATTGATTGTTAGTTGCAGAGAAAGTACATTTCATCTTCAGAACGACAAGATTTACATCAAATTGTCAGTTGTGCATGGCGAATTGGTAGTTTAAGTCGGGATTGGGAGTTGAACGAGTCCACGACAAAGCGATTGCCAATTAAAGCTGGCTAGATTTGCGAAAGGTCGCATTCTTTTCTTACCATATTCAGTGGGCACTTCACCCGTAAGTGAAGAATGTACACGGTGATTGTTATAGTAGTCGGTAAAGTCATCCAATTTCTTCTGCAAATCGACTTCATTCCAAAATAATGTTTGATCCAGACACTCGCGTCGGATGGTACCAATGATTCGTTCTACATACGGATGTGAGATCGGGGTGAATGGAATCGATTTTACTTCTTTAATCTCCATGATACGCAGGTTGGCTTTCCAACGATGAAATTGGAAGAGGGGATCGTTATCGGTACTTATATAATGAGGAGGGTTCTGTTTAGAAACAATCCGATTGAACATCCGGCATATCATCGGACCATCCACTGTTCCTGCATGTGTTAAAAAACCAATGATTTTTCGACTCCACACGTCCATTACGACTAGTACCCAGTGTGTTTTCAAAGTAATGGACTCACAAAAGAACAGATCGACACTCCACAGACTGTCTTTCATGTTTGCAATAAACGATTACCACGAAGGGCCAGCTCTATTATCAGGGCTCGGATGATAGTGTTTCATTAGAACCCTACGTACAATATCTTTATTAATTTCAATTCCAAAGGTATTAGTAATTATGAGCGCAATGCGCGCGCAACCAAATCTTGGATTGCGTTGTTTAATATCGACAATGGCTTTGATCAACTCGCTGTTAGGTCCTTTGGGGCCAGGCTTTCTTTTACCGTGAGAAGAAAAGAGTCGTATGTATTTACGTTTGACGAGTGCTTTGTGAAACAAGAGTAGAGTAGATGGCTTAATGATGATTGCGGACCTAGCCAGTCGCTTGGGTGTTAGCAGTATTGCCAACCATCCAAAGGTGAATCGATCCAGAGTAGTGAGGTTTGGTGCTTTAGATCGTGTACGTTGAATCACTAACAGTTGTTTCTTGAGAATCAGGTTTTCGGCGGCAACAGCCTTCATTCCTCCTGGTAGGAGCAGGCGAACGAATAAGCTAATTAAATGAATAGCAAGTAAGAATGCATCCTTCATGTGCATTGATCATAGAGCGATTTCAATCAATAACAAGACTGCGAATACAATTGAAATTGTGCCAAAATACTAATTCGCCATGCACAACCTAATAAGTTTAGATGATCATGACTATGGCAAAAGTGTAGATGCCCTGTGTGTTCGAGAGGGCTTGATTAAGGTAGATCATCAAATTAGGCTTGATGATTTAATGAATGTATTTTTAGAGAAGAAGAATCATATAGCTCTGCTATATGATGAGTATGGTAGTTTTCATGGGATAGTGACTCTCGAAGACATCATAGAGGAAGTTTTGAGAGTAGAGATTGTTGATGAAAAAGATAAAATAGAAAATTTACAAGAATATGCTAAAAAGACATATACGTTAAAACCAGTTGTAGTAAAGCAAATATAGGTCTTAATTTATGCGAGCAATTAAAATAAATAAAAATACAGACGTAAAACAAATAAACGAAGATCTAAACAATTTGCAGATTACTTCAAATGATGAAGAAATTTTATGGATAGATTTTCAATCAGAAGATAAGCAAAAAGAAAGTGAAATACTTGAACAAAAATTCAGTATATCGCCATTAGTAATACATGATGCGCAAAGGGATCGCCACCCTCCAAAATTCGAGAGCTTTCAAAACTATAAATTTTTATTAATCAAAGCATTTGATGCGGGTACTAAAGATATAGACTTTAGCATTCTGCATATTTCATTCATAACTAATAAAAATTACCTGCTTAGCATACACAACGACATCTCGCCTAGTATTGATAGTGTTTGGAACGAAGTAACCAATAACCAAAATAGCGAATTAAACGATTCATATTCTTTGCTTTATGCAATACTCAAGAAAATTATCGCTCGATATACAAAAGTCATTCTTGGCTTAGAAGCTCGTTTAGATGAAATAGAGAAGGATATGGTTTCAAAACCTACCGATGCACTTCTGTCTGAACTTATTCGCTACAGTACAAAAACACAATATTTATATAGAATTTTTAATAACCAAGATATTGTTATTAAAGAGATGTTAAACGTAGATAATAATTTAAAGGAAAATAGCTTAAAACATAAATTTCAAGACATTCAAGAGCATATGGAGCGTTTAGCTGGTTTGTCAGGGCTGCTCAACGAAGTTACAAAAAACTTAATTGATGGCTATATATCTGTTTCAGGTCATAGACTGAATAATATTATGAAGACGCTAACGATAGTGGCGCTAATTTTCATGCCTATCACGTTTGTGGCAGGTCTTTATGGCATGAATTTTGAATATATCCCTGAGTTAACTTATAAGTATGGATATTTCATAGTTCTGGGTGTCATGGCTGTAATGGCAATAGCTTTACTTGTGTTATTTAAAAAGCTTAGATGGCTATGAAGTTGAATATTAATTAAGAATGGACGAGAAAAAACCAAAAATTGATGAGCTCCTAAAAGAGGAGACTATTGAAAAAGTTACTAGTGAAGTTACTAGCTTTTTCGATATGGCTCGTTACAGTTATCAACAGCTGATAGAGCTAGGGATAATTGCTGTAGGGATTTTTATGGCTTGGTTTGTTTCGAAGCGATTACAAGTCCTTATTGAAGAACATGAAGAAAAGTCAAAATCTAAAGCAAAACGCATCTTATTTTTTACACTTGGTAGATTAATATTTCCCTTATTACTGTTCGGATGGGTGGGTGTATTTGCAATTGGCTTTACTATATTCAAACAAGACTGGCCTGTTCTCCTGACCGCGATAAATCTTGTTGTTGCTTGGTTCATAATTAGGCTTGGTTCTTCATTTATTGAGAATCCATTAATTAGCAAAACAGTTGCATCAGCGATATGGGTAATTGCTGCTTTAAATATTACGGGTTATTTGACACCTGTTGTAGATTTTCTTGATAAAACAAAAATCGAATTAGGCCAAACAACTCTTTCATTATATGCAATTGTTTCATCATTTATTTCCATTGCTATTTTTTTATGGATTGCTTTTGTATTAATAAAACTAGTAGACAATATCCTTAAAAACAGCAAAAACATTTCATTATCAGCACGCGCACTTCTTTCTAAAACATTTAAATT
>CAJHXG010000021.1_pt1 | contig 13469 bp, 11 predicted proteins | sample 9198481 | NCBI WGS metagenome assembly CAJHXG01 (sample SAMEA7708348, study PRJEB35096) | sediment metagenome | biome: marine neritic benthic zone biome [ENVO:01000025]; feature: sediment [ENVO:00002007]; material: shallow marine sediment [ENVO:03000034] sea grass bed [ENVO_01000059] ... | reverse complement strand
CAGAATATTCGAAATTTTATGAAAACGGGTTGGGATGGTATTACGTTTGAGAATGAAGCCTTAAAGACTAAAAAGTAAATGGCCAGTTTTTACTCCTCGGTAATTACACCGTGCATTAATCTACCTCTAGCATCCATGCATTAGTGTAAAACCGGCATACAATACGTCCATGTATATAAAACAATACTCTGAATCATGTGAACAAAATAAAAGACCGATTTTAGAAGTGCTACAAGAAGTATTTAAAGACAGTAAAACAGTACTAGAAATCGGTAGCGGCTCGGGACAGCATGCGGTTTATTTTGCCAAGCATTTAAAACACTTGAATTGGCAGCCTAGCGATCTGGCTGAAAATATATCTAGCATTCAAGGTTGGGCGGCTGATGAGGCTCTTAGCAACCTTAATCCACCTATTAAACTAGATGTGTTGGACCAACCCTGGAAAGTCTCAGCTGTAGACGCAATATTCTCGGCCAATAGCCTGCATATTATGTCTTGGGACATGGTGAAACAGTTCTTTAGCGGAGTGGGAGAGGTGTTGAAGTCTCAGGGCAAGCTGTTGGTATACGGGCCATTTTCCTATAACGGGGCACATACAAGCCCGAGTAACAAGAGATTTGACCAATATCTTAAACAGCAAAACACACTAAGTGGAGTGAGAGATTTTGTAGATCTAGATCAGCTGGCAAAGGGGCAAGGTCTGTCTATTGTCGAAGATTACGCTATGCCAACCAATAATCGTTGCTTACTATGGGAGAGAAGATAGCCACGCAAACTACCGCTCGTCTAAGCTTCAGACCCGATTATCTCCAACTCTAAAATGTGACGCAGATCACATAGATAATACACATTCCCTGTTGGGTCTCTTTTGAGAGAGATGTTTTTAACCTAAGCCTGGAGTTGGAAATGGAAGCATTTTTTATTATTGCATTACAGTTAGTTGTTGTTGGACTAACATTAGTAGGAATGTGGCGACTAATGAAAGAGCGTGATTATTATCATGATACTGAACTTAAACGTCATCACTAAATATTAAGCCCTTCCCTAAGTAAAAAAGCCCGGCACAACCGGGTTTTTTTATGAACGGTATATATTCAATTAACTTAGCTATTAACACTCTAATTTTATTTTAATATTTAAGTTAAGTAAGTGCATTTAGTGCTGATGATATTGTTTAATTAGAAAATTCATTAATTTAGTTATAATAAATCTCGTTAAAGAAATTAATTCTAAATTTTTATATCGAGGTCACTAAAATGGCATATAAAATAATAGTGCTTGCTATTCATGGTATGGGGGATACTCCACGTACCTATGCAGATAATTTTAAGAAAAAACTGGCTAAAAAAGTAGGAAGTAAGTGGTTAAGTATATATTTTGATTCCATTTACTATGCAGATATTTTTCAAAAGCATCAAAAAGACATATTTACTAGGATTAAAGCGCAAGATGATATTGATTGGATTGGTTTAAGGCAATTTCTTTTATATGGATTTTCAGATGCCGCAGGGTTTGAGCGTAGAGCATGGCTTCCAGGTAGTTCTTATGAACAAGTTCAAAATAGTATTTTGGATGTTTTGGACAAGGCTTATGATGCTGTTGGCTCTAATGTCAAAATTGTTTTAATTGCTCATTCCTTAGGGTGTCATGTAATTTCAAATTTTATCTGGGATGCCCAATCAAAAGAAGCGAGTCAGGGCGCATGGAGGGATGGAGGGTTTGAAGATTCTCCAGCGAATTCAGACTTAGATAAATTTAGAAGGATGAAGAACTTAAAAGCTTTGTATTTTACAGGTTGTAATATTCCAATTTTCCTTGCAGGTATACCACACGGGAAAATAAAAGCGATTTCTTCGCGCGGCAAAGGGTATTCGTTTAAATGGAAAAACTTTTATGACCCTGATGATCCATTAGGGTGGCCATTAAAAAATATTTCTACACGGAATGTTAAAGAAAGTTATAAGTATGAAGTTAATGAAGATAATGCGGTAAATGTTGGTAATTTAATGAATAACTGGAACCCGTTAAGTCATAACAGTTATTGGACTGATAATGATGTGTTAAATCCAATAGCAATGGATATTAAAAAGATGCTGGTATGATTGTATAGCTATAGTGTCTTTAGCAATTCAAGTGCAACTTCTTCTCGGAATTTGAAACTTACACGTTGATTGATCATGATTACAAAAGGTGTCCAACTATCGTTTCGATTTATGTAGCCAGCATAGGTGCTAACATTCTTTAAAGTGCCAGACTTTGCAAAAATATCTTGTGTTTGCGCAGGCATTAGATGACGATAGGCTTTGAATTTATCTAATATATCAATCAACTGTAGTGCGCTCATTCGATTTTGTCTCGATAATCCAGCACCTTCAATGATGATGTAATCAGTCCAGTTAAAATTATTCTTTATATAATCGCTTACCACAGCTTGTGACTTTTCTAAGTTAGCGGGAGACTCGTGAATTTCTGCACCTAAAGCAAGAAATAATTGGTTAGCAATGAAGTTATTAGAAAATTCCAACATTGAAGAAATGACATGCTCCAGTGTTTTGCTATTTTGATGCGAAAATAGTAGAACAGCAGTGGAAGGTATTCTCCCACTTTGAAAAAGTGCGTCAGTTGGAATTTTTGATAGGTTTAATTTAGCTTTTAGTAATTCTGAGAAATACCTAGGTCCATATTCTGCGTCACCTAAATTGATACGGTGAGTCCCAATTGATAATCCTTTTGCCAGTTCATTCGCGAGAGGTGTTAACGGAGTTTGGGTTTCGCTGCTACTAATAGAGTTTTCATATACACGAATATTAATAGTATTAAAGTTAGCCACTGTGGCGCCTAAAGTTGCATCGTAAGGATTTAGTGAATTACCTTGTCCATCAATAGTAATGGTCTTACTAAAATAGCTATTATCAATACCAATTCCGTCAAGTTCGCTAATCCCTTCTTGTTTTACTTTGTTAACGATAATATCTAACTCTTCTGATACTAGATATGGGTCGCCATAGCCTTTAATCCATAGGCTGTTTGTTACAGGGTCAAAATAAAAATCGGTTTTAAATCGATAATCATTTCCCCAGTGATCAAGTGCAATAAGAGAGGTAAGAACTTTTATTGTGGATGCGGGAATATATAGTTGTTCTGCATTTTTTGTTTGTAGGACTTGTTTGTTTTCATCAACTAGCAGTAGTGAAGAAGAGGTTAAAGTTTTAAGAGTATCTAACGGACTGCCGGCAAAAGAATTAAACGAGTACAGCAATAGAATCGATAGAAAAAGAAGATTAGAGCGAATCAGCATGTTTAGAATTTATATGCTAAAGGACAACTTCAAAGCCTTCAAATACAGGTTTGCCAATATAAACGGGTTTTATATTACCTGCATTGGCGTGGGCTTTGCGAAAAGCTTCGGACTTGGTCCAATCTTCAAATGCTTGTTTAGTGTCCCAGATAGAGTGTGAAGCAAATAAACTATATTCTTCCGATTTGGGTCCTATAAGTAAATGAAAATCTTTAAAGCCAGGCACTTCATCTAAAAAAGTTTCACGATTCCTCCATATATTTAGGAATTCCTCCTCATTCCCCGGAATAATTTTGAATCGATTCATCGCTATAAACATTTAATTCTCCAAAAATAATTACTAATTGTATGCTTTGAGTGATTTGATAGCTCGTATCAAAAATAGTTCAAGATGCGACGAGCACTTCGTTATCCCATGCAAAAGATTCGTCTGTAAAAGCCTTAAAGCTGAAATATAGAGTTGAGATTATTCCCCAAGCTAACCCAAATACTACGCCGAAATCCAGCAAACCTTTCCATGGTTGAGGAATTAAGCGAAAGGTAAATATGAAAACTATAATCATTGCAGTAAGTGCACAAGTCGCAATTACTCTTTTCTTTGGTGCATGAAAGTAGGCCATGCAGAATAAAGGGGCTAATATAGTTTGTAGCCACGAAGCATTAGTGAGTAAATATTTACATCTGGCTGCAAAACGAGGCGAGAATTTTTTTTGAAAACCTTTATAGCCTTCGCCATGTGCCATAAATATAGTCCACCCAAAGAACACTACCCAATGCATCCAATTTAGCGGCATTGAAAATGATTCAATGGTATAAGCAGACAAGCGCCAACATGCAAAACTAAGTAATAAAATCAATCCAATAATTGCCCAGGCAACAGCTATAAATCCTTGTATAGATACGTGCTGACTATTCATTTTTTAATTCGAAATTTCCCTTAAATTATGGTTATGAATAATGGTTGATAATGATCTAAATGGCAATTTCAATCACTATCATGTGTTATGCATGGAGATATGAGCTGTTAATTAGACGAAATGTAATTCCTGCATGACGGTTTGTTGGAAATGCTCAATATGTGTAGGTAGACTTTTTGCTAATACAGCATTCAATATTGCAAGTATTTAGGGTGTGGGATTGCGGAAATAAAGGGCAAAAAGGCAGATTCAAAATCATTGAAATTTTAGGATAGGTTACTTAAGAGCATTATGATGAAGATCAAAGGGTATCGCAGACCTGTCTCAAAAATACCAAATATATAGTTAATATTATCTTAATCTAAAGCGATCTTATCGTATACAAATAATGAAAAGATCTATGAAAGCAGTATTGCTATCTACCTTGGTATATCCTGGTGCTGGACATATTCTTTTGAAGAAATATGTTCCTAGTTTAATTCTAATTGCTGCTGCATCAGCTGCACTTTATATACTGATATCAAATGCCTTTACTAAGGCAATGCTTATAAGTGAAAAAATTATCAATGGGGAAGTTCAACCAGATATGTCTGTTATTAGAAATTTAATTACAACATATCAAACGCCTGAAGAAGTTCAGGCAATCAATATTGCAACTGTTATTTTAATAATTGCTTGGTTAATCGGTATATTTGATTCATATCGAGTTGGTCTCGCACAAGAACGAAGTCAATAATCAGTACTAAAAATTTCAATCAGAAAAATTTATAACATTGAACTAAGGGGTAAAGCAATGAAAGCATTGAGCTTTGAAGGTAGTGGATTTGAATATTTTAAAATTTGGATAGTAAATATATTACTTACAATCGTAACTTTAGGGCTTTACTATCCATGGGCAAAAGTACGTAATCGAAGATACTTTGCTGCAAACAGTAATCTTGAGGGGAGAAATTTTGAATATCATGCAACAGGTAAACAACTATTTATTGGTTACTTAATTGCAATGGCAATATTTATTGTGTTTGTGATTATTCAAAATGTCTCTCCTATAGGCAGTCTAATTGTTGCACTACTGTTTATTTTAGCATTGCCGTGGATTATTTGGAGAAGCATAAAATTCAATATGCGCATGACAAGTTTTAGCAATGTTAGATTTGGTTTTGATGGTATCTTGGGTGGTGCATATATTAATTACCTTTTATTACCCATTGTATGTTTTCTGGCTTTATATGGCTTGCCAATAGCATTAGCCATTGTGATTCCAATGTTGGGTTTACAAATGAATGCATTGCTAGGAATTATTATCCTGGTTGCTGTAATTGCTTTTATACTCTTGGCATTTTTCCTATTTGCTTTTCTTAAAAAGAGAAATACCAGCTATGCAATCAACGGCTATCGTTATGGTCAGGGAGAATTTTCCACTAATGTAGAAACTAAAAAATTCGCAATGATATTACTAAAATCGGTTGGCTTGAGCATATTGGCTATGGTTGCGCTTTTGGTAATTGTTGCGGTAATCGCAGGATTTACAGGTATTGCGAATGAGATTCTCCTGCTGAAAGATAGTCTACAAGATCCTGAAGCAATGCAAATGGCATTAGCGGGTAGCTTAGGGATGCTGATTGGACTTGTTTATCTTGGATTTATTATTGTCAGTCTACTTATTGTGGCCTATTTGTATACAAGACAACGAACATATATTTATGATAATTCTAATTTAGATAATAAAATTACTTTTGCTTCAACACTTAAAGCAAGACCTTTTGCATGGGTGATGATCACTAACTTCATTATCATTATTTTTACCTTGGGGTTTGGGGTACCATGGGCAAAAGTTAGAATGGCTAGGTTGATACTTGAAAATTCTCAAGTCAATACTGATCATGGATTTGATGAATATCTTACTCAAAAACAAAAGCAGCAATCGTCATTAGGTGAGCAAATTGGTGATGCATTTGATGTAGATGTTGGAATTGGTTTTTAATTGATAATCCACGGGAAATGGCATAGCCTAGGAAGTGCAGCACAATCAGCTGCTGCACTTTATATTGAAGATGATGACTACCGGCTAGAAATTGATGGTGGCCGGACCTATTCAGGAGAATTACAATCACTTCAAGTCAGTGATCGTTTGGGAAATGTAGAACGTAAAATAACACTTGAAGATGGCTCTATTTTTGCTAGTCAAGATAATGAGGCTATTGATAGATTATTCAAGGATCATACTAAAGTTAATAACTTTATCCATGCCATAGAATCGCATATTGGTTTAGTGGCTATTGCAACGCTTCTTACAATTACTTTCGCCTTTTCGTTTTTCAAATGGGGTGTGCCATGGGCGAGCACTAAAATTGCTCATGCCTTGCCACAAAAAACCAATAAACTGATAGCAGGAGAGACTCTAAAGTTTTTAGATAAGTATATGTTCGAAGAAAGCAAACTCGATGTAGAGAAAATTGAACATATACGTGAGCATTTTAGGTCAACGCTCATTCCGTTAGATGAAAAAAATAACTCAATAAATTACAAACTTCATTTCCGTGAATGGAATGATGGTGAAACGGGTATTCCAAATGCTCTTGCTTTACCATCAGGCGATATCATACTCACTGATGAATTTGTTAAGTTGAGCGAGAACCAAGATGAAATAGATGCTGTGCTCTTGCATGAGATGGGACATGTTGTGCGTCGTCATACACTAGAAATGGTTATTGAAAGTGCATTTGTAACTACTGCAGTAATGTTAATAACTGGTGATAACAATGGTCTCGCTGACATGGGCGTGGGTTTAGGCTCGCTACTTGTGAGTACTAACTATTCGCGAAATCATGAGACTGAAGCAGATTTGTATGCATTTGAGCATATGTTGGTTGCAAAAATAGATCCACAAGCTTTTTCAAATATCATGAATCGGATTACAGAAAGCATAGAGGAAATTAATGATGAGAAAAGTGAAGAGGATGAAGGTGGTATATTAGATTATCTCTCGACACATCCTAGTACTGCTAAGCGCATCGAGCAAGCCAAGCGATACAGCAAGTGTTTTCAGATTGGTATGATTATTTGTGATACTTCAACAGTAAATAGCGAACATTAGCTAGTCAGATTTAGCTGCTACACAAATTCGCTTGCTGCGGCACCTGAAGCCCAAGCCCATTGAAAATTAAAGCCTCCCAAGTGGCCAGTCACATCAATTGCTTCACCGATAAAATATAAATTATCTTGTTTATTAGCTTGCATGGTTTTAGAAGATATCTCATTACAGTTTATTCCACCTAATGTTACTTCAGCAGTGCGATAGCCCTCAGTACCATTGGGTTTAACGACCCAGTTATGAAACTGCTTAGATATGTATTGTAATTCTTGATTGGAGTACTGACTAATTTGTTTGTCATTATAATCTTTTTCTGCAAACCATAATTGTATAAGTGTCTGAGCAATATTCTTTGTCATATGGACGGCTAGAAGTGTTTTTAACTCGGCCTTTGGCCGTTCTGACTTTTGGTCTTTAAGATATTTAAACAAATCAATTTTAGGTAACAAGTTGATAGTTAGTTCATCACCTTGATTCCAGTAGGAAGATATTTGAAGCATTGCCGGACCGCTAAGCCCTCTATGAGTAAATAGCAATTTTTCGCTAAAGCTCATTGAATTGCATGTAACGATCACTTCCGTCGAACTGCCACTGAGTTGAGATAAAATATCTAGAATAGGTTGGTTTAATGTGAATGGCACCAAACCTGCGCGAGTTGGTAGCACTTCTAAACCAAATTGTTTTGCAGTTTGGTAAGCAAAGCTTGTAGCACCCATTTTTGGAATAGATAGTCCACCTGTAGCAATTACTAAAGATTGGCATGTGGTAGTACCTAATGACGTTTCGATTTTGAAACCATTCTCTAATGATTTGATCTGTTCAGTTGTGCAGTGTGTGTGTATTTCTATACCTGCTTGATTACATTCTTTTAATAGCATTTCCAGGATGTCTTTTGATTTATTGTCACAAAATAGTTGCCCTAATTTTTTTTCGTGATAAGGAATATTGTGCTTACGTACTAACTCAATAAAATCATAAGGTGTGTAACGAGAGAGAGCAGACTTGCAAAAGTTTTTATTATCAGAAAGAAAATTATCAGGCTCACAATAAATATTGGTGAAGTTGCAGCGACCTCCACCAGACATAAGTATTTTTTTACCAACTTTATTGGCGTGATCTAACAGTAAAACTCTTCTGCTGCGTTGTCCTGCATGAATAGCGCACATCAGTCCAGCGGCACCAGCGCCGATAATAACTACATCAGTATTTACTGGTAACGGAGTGATAGTAAGTGTAGCCACGACTATGTTGTCATTTCCATAAAAAAACCCGCTTAGACAGGTGCGCTAAGCGGGTTTGCTTTGCAAAGTATGTTTGTTACTTGCTTTTGGATTCAGCACGCTCTTTAGCTTGCTTAATAACAACTTCTGCTACATTTTTAGGACAAGGCATATAGTGAGAGAATTCCATTGAGAATTGTCCGCGACCCGATGTCATGGTACGCAAGTCACCAATGTAGCCAAACATTTCAGATAAAGGTACGTCAGCCTTAACGCGTGTACCGGTAGCACCAGCATCTTGAGACTTAATCATGCCGCGACGTCGGTTTAAATCACCAATTACGTCACCTACATGATCTTCAGGTGTGAACACATCAACTTTCATTACAGGCTCTAGTAACTGTGGGCCAGCTTTGGGAATCGATTGTCTAAAGCCAGATTTTGCAGCAAGTTCGAATGCGATTGCGGAAGAATCCACAGCGTGGAAAGCGCCGTCCATCAAGGTAACTCTCACATCAAGGCACGGATAGCCAGCTAATATTCCTTCATCCATCATCATTTGAAATCCTTTTTGAACTGCTGGCCAGAATTCGCGAGGAACGTTACCGCCAGTAACTTTAGATTCAAATTCATATCCGCTGCCCGCTTCACCTGGTTCAATAACGTAATCAATTTTACCAAATTGACCTGCACCACCAGATTGTTTCTTATGCGTGTAAGAATCTTCAACACGTTGCGTAATCGTTTCACGGTAGGCAACTTGAGGTGCACCGGCAATTACTTCAACACTATGTGTGCGTTTTAGAATATCGATCTTAATATCTAAGTGCAGCTCTCCCATTCCTTTGAGAATAGTTTCACCACTTTCTTCATCCGTGTGTACATGAAATGAAGGGTCTTCAGCAACCATCTTACTTAGTGCAACACCCATTTTTTCTGATGCAGCTTTGTCTTTAGGCGAAATAGCCATAGAAATAACCGGGTCAGGGAATACCATTGGTTCTAAAGTTGCAGGTTTATTTGGATCACAAAGTGTATGACCGGTTTGTACATTTTTCATGCCTAAAACTGCAACAATGTCACCAGCTTGTGCAGATTCTAATTCTTCACGAGAGTCGGCATGCATTTCAACTATTCGACCAATACGCTCAGTTTTGCCAGTGAAGCTGTTCATTACAGTCATGCCTTTATCTAACTTACCTGAGTAAATTCGAATAAAGGTTAATGCGCCATAGCGATCATCCATAATTTTAAATGCTAGTGCGCGTAGTGGTTTAGTAATATCAACATCAGCAAATTCTCCAGTTTCATTACCTTCTAAGTCTACTTCAGGTTGTGGTGGTACTTCTGTAGGGCTTGGTAGGTAATCCACCACCGCATCGAGTACGAGTTGAACGCCTTTATTCTTGAATGCTGAGCCGCAATAGGTAGGGAAGAAATCAAGTGCAATCGTACCTTTGCGAATACAAGCTTTTAATGTTTCGATACCTGGTTCTTCACCATCTAAGTATTTTTCCATCGCGTCGTCATCTTGTTCAAGCGCGGTTTCTACCATCTCTTCACGATATTGTTCCACTTTCTCTTTCATATCTTCAGGAACATCTTCTTCTTTGTATTTCATAGGGTCATCTGAACCGTCCCAAATCCATGCTTTGCGTGTTAATAAATCGACCACACCTACAAAGTTATCTTCAGTACCGATAGGTAAGGTCATTACTAATGGCTTTGCACCTAATACGTTTTTGATTTGATCTATTACGCTATAGAAGTCTGCGCCTAGACGATCAAGCTTATTGACGAAGATAATACGTGCAACTTTAGATTCGTTAGCATAACGCCAATTGGTCTCAGACTGAGGTTCAACGCCACCTGAGCCACAGAAAACACCTACGCCACCATCAAGCACTTTTAGTGAACGGTATACTTCAATGGTGAAGTCAACGTGTCCTGGAGTATCGATAATATTTAAGCGATGGTCTTTCCAGAAGGTGCTAGTAGCAGCTGATTGAATGGTAATGCCACGCTCACGCTCTTGGTCCATGAAGTCAGTGGTCGCTTCACCATCGTGTACTTCGCCAATTTTATGAATTTTTCCGGTAAGGCTGAGGATGCGTTCTGAGGTTGTGGTTTTACCCGCATCCACGTGCGCGAAGATGCCAATATTTCTGTATTTAGATAGATCGCTCATTACCTTTGCCTTTATGTAATATATTCAATAAGTTCTAGATATAAATTGAAGTGTTAAATAGGGGCGCAAGTCTACTTGATTGTGTGAATCAAGGCAGCCTAAATTGCTCCCATTTATCAATAAAATGCTTTGAATACCGGGAAAGCGCCGGATTCTGGCCTATATAAGAGATTGCTTCAATAGTGCCTAGGGGGTAAGTCGACTAAGGTGCATATAGTGGCTAATGAGTGACGGGTTTTACCTGTAGTGCGCAGAACTTAAATTCTGGGATTTTGCCAAAAGGATCTAGAGCCTCGTTGGTCAATAAGTTCGCCGCTGCTTCTCGATAACAGAATGGCATAAACACCTGCCCTGGACTAATGCCATTATCTATTCTCGCAAAACATTCAATTTCACCACGTCTTGAGGCAAGCTTAATCTTATCACCCCCTTTAGCACCAATCTTGTCTAAATCTGATACGTTAATGCTGGCAACAGGTACTGGTTCAATAGCATCCAGCATGGTTGCACGACGTGTCATCGCACCAGTGTGCCAATGCTCTAATTGACGTCCAGTGACTAATACAAACGGATATTCCTCATCAGGTAGTTCATCTGCATTAGTGAATTCAGCAGGTACAAATTTTCCACGGCCATTTTCAGTAGGGAAGTCGTCAGTAAAAATTACACTTTGACCAGGATCATTTTCTTCTTCACATGGATAAGTGATCGAGTGTTGCTCTTCAAGTCGATCCCAAGTCATGCCTTTGATGCTATCCATGCCTTGGCGCATTTCATCAAACACATCAGAAGGGTAATGATATTTCCAAGCGGTCAGGCCCATACGTATGGCAATTTCTTGGATGATCCATAAATCTTGTTTCGCTTCACCTGGTGGCATCAAAGCTTGTCGACCAAGTTGTACGCGTCGATCAGTATTGGTAAAGGTGCCAGTTTTTTCTGGGAATGCTGAAGCTGGTAAAATTACATCTGCAAACCAAGCCGTTTCCGTCATGAATATTTCTTGCACTACACAATGTTTAAGAGAAGCGAGCGCTTTACGTGCATGATTTAGGTTTGGGTCTGACATAGCTGGGTTCTCACCCATTACATACATGCCGTGTAATTTACCATCAGAAATAGCATGCATGATTTCTACAACAGTTAAACCAGGGTTGTCATCTAATTCTGTATTCCAAAGATTTTCAAAACGAGCGTGTGCTTCAGGATTGTCAACACGTTGATAATCTGGGAACACCATTGGTATTAATCCCACGTCTGATGCGCCTTGTACATTGTTCTGTCCGCGAAGTGGGTGTAAACCTGTGCCTGGTTTACCAATTTGTCCTGTCATCATTGAAAGGGCAATTAAGCAGCGTGCATTATCGGTGCCGTGAATGTGTTGTGAAACACCCATACCCCAGAAAATAATCGATGCATTGGAGTTGGCATATATTTTTGCTACTTCATGTAACGTTTCTGCAGGGATGCCGCAAATCTTTTCTACGTTCTCTGGTGTGTATTTAAGTATGTGTTTTGCAAAGTCAGCAAAGTTTTCGGTGCGATCTTTAATGAATTCCTTATTAAGCAAGTCTTGTTTGATAATTGAATTCATGATGCCGTTTAACATTGCAACATCTGTATCAGGCTTAAACTGTAAGAAGTAATCCGCATGGCGTGATAAATCAGTGCGTCGCGGGTCCATTACAATTAATTTAGAACCATTACGTTTAGCATTTTTAATAAAAGTAGCCGCAACGGGGTGATTCTCTGTTGCATTTGAGCCAATAATTACAATTACGTCTGCTTTAGCAACGTCTTCTACTGGATTAGAAACAGCTCCTGAACCGATGCCTTCTAATAAAGCTACAACTGATGATGCATGACATAAACGTGTGCAGTGATCTACGTTATTGGTTTTGAATCCAGTACGTACTAGTTTCTGGAATAAGTAAGCTTCTTCATTGGAACCTTTTGCAGAACCAAAACCAGCTAAAGCATTTGGTCCACTTTCATCACGAATATCTACTAAACCTTTTGCTGCAAAGTCTAATGCTTCTTCCCAGCTAGTTTCGCGGAAATATTTATCAATATCTTTGTAAGATAATGATTCGATATCAGTGATTTTTTCAACACCTTGTTTGCGAATCAGTGGCTTAGTAAGACGGCCATCGTGATGCACGTAATCGAATCCATACCGACCTTTAACACATAAGCGACTTTTGTTTGCAGGTCCATCGCGCCCTTCTACATAAATAATTTTTTCATCTTTAATATTGTAAGTTAGTAAACAACCCACACCACAATATGGGCAGGTTGATTCAACCTTGCGATCTGGTTCTTGCAAGCCCAGTTCATTTGAAGGCATCAATGCGCCAGTAGGACAAGCTTGTACGCATTCGCCACAAGCTACACAGGTGCTATCACCCATTGGGTCTTGGATATCAAAAACGATTTCAGAATGAGAACCACGATTGGCATAACCTATTACGTCATTGTTTTGTTCTTCACGGCAGGCGCGTACACAACGAGTGCATTGAATGCATGCATCTAAATTAACTGCAATAGCAGGGTGAGATAAATCTTGTTCAGGATTATGGCGTGACTCAAAACGCGGTAATCCAACTTCTAATTTTTGTGACCATTGGTCAAGTTCACTATTCAGTGTGTATTGGCTTTCAGCCATATCGGATTGTAATAACTCCAACACCATTTTCTGTGAATGTGTTGAGCGGTCATTATCTGTGTGAACCACCATTCCTTCAGTAGGTGT
>CAJHXG010000005.1_pt1 | contig 14188 bp, 12 predicted proteins | sample 9198481 | NCBI WGS metagenome assembly CAJHXG01 (sample SAMEA7708348, study PRJEB35096) | sediment metagenome | biome: marine neritic benthic zone biome [ENVO:01000025]; feature: sediment [ENVO:00002007]; material: shallow marine sediment [ENVO:03000034] sea grass bed [ENVO_01000059] ... | reverse complement strand
TGCTCCGATTATCTGACCAGAAAATGATGCACCATCGTTGGTAATTGGCACTAGCAACAAGCCTAATAAACCAACAGTACCGTGAACCGAAATGGCGCCTACTGGGTCGTCAATTTTCATCTTCTCTAGAGCAACAATGCTAAACACCACAAGAATTCCACCTATGGCACCAAAGATAGTTGCCAGCAATGGAGTTGGTGTAGATGGTTCTGCAGTAATCGCTACTAAACCGGCTAATGCACCATTTAAAGCCATGGTTAAATCTGCTTTACCAAACATCAAACGCGCAAGGATTAACGCTGCAATCAGACCACCTGCTGCTGCGGCATTTGTATTCATGAATACAACTGCAACCGAGTTAGCGCTTTCAACGCTAGCTGTAGCTAATACTGATCCACCATTAAAGCCAAACCACCCTAACCATAGAATGAATGTGCCTAATGTAGCTAAAGGTAAATTTGCACCGGGCAATGCAACCGCTTTGCCGTCACTTTTATATTTGCCTTTTCGTGCACCAAGCAAAATAACACCAGCTAATGCAGCACTTGCGCCTGCCATGTGAACAATGCCTGAACCTGCAAAATCAGAAAATCCTAGATCTCCCAATGTATACATGCCAAAAACAGCCTTGCCTCCCCAAGTCCAGCTTCCTTCCATTGGATAAATGAAGCCCGTCATCACTACTGCAAAAACTAAAAATGCCCAGAGCTTCATGCGTTCAGCAACCGCACCAGACACAATTGACATCGTTGCTGCAACAAATACTGCTTGAAAGAAAAAATCAGCTGAAGGTGCATAGGTTGCTGCCTCTTCCGCGCCTGCTACACCGTCACCAACGATACCGCTTAAGAAAATACCACCGTCATACATAATTGCGTAGCCACATATCATGTACATGGTGCAAGCTACTGCATATAGAGCAATATTTTTAGCTAATATTTCAGTCGTGTTCTTCGAACGTACCAAGCCTGATTCTAACATGGCAAAGCCTGCGGCCATCCACATTACCAATGCACCCATCACCAGAAAGTAAAAGGTATCTAGTGCATACTGTAATTCAAATATATTGTTTTCCACAATTCCCTCCTATTAGGAATTTTTTATAAGTATCTAGAGTGCTTCTGAACCAGTTTCCCCAGTTCGTATCCGCACTGCTTGCTCAAGCGATGAAACAAATATTTTTCCATCACCAATTTTTCCTGTATTGGCTGCTTTACTGATTGCCTCGACAACAGAATCCAAAAGACCACTGTCGATAGCGATTTCAAGTTTTACTTTTGGCAAAAAATCAACAACATACTCTGCTCCACGATATAACTCGGTATGACCCTTTTGTCTGCCAAAGCCTTTTACTTCTGTAGCAGTTACACCTGCTACACCAATTGCAGATAAAGCTTCGCGTACATCATCAAGCTTAAAAGGCTTAATAATTGCTGTAACAAGCTTCATAACTTTTCTCCCGTATTCGTTTTTAATATTTAAAATTTTGTTGTTATAGCCGTGCCGAAATTCACTACACGGCTATAATTTTTTAGCTACTTAACTACCCCATTTCATGATGTCAAAACTGCGGTGGATACCCACGTAAGCAGAGGTTTCATCACCATCACCAGGGCTTCCGCCATCACTGGTTAACCCAGCAGGGTCATCGTCTAAATCGGTATGCACAACCGCTGCTGTGACATCAAAACCTGCAACTTCAAATCCATAGCCCAACTCAAAGTATTCACCGAGTTGATCGTCTGCATCACCACCAAATGCACCATAGGTTAAATACACACCATTCCAACCGACAGTAGCCGCAATAAAGTCATAATCATCACCTTCGATATTTCCGTTGTCATCAAGAAAATCACCGTTGTAATCACCCGTGGTGTATTCAAGATCTAATGACCATAGATCATTCGACCAACCAGCATAAAAATTCGCTTCGTTGTACTCATTATCAAAACTATCGGAATACTGGTAACTCGTACCGCCTGCGCCAAGATAAAATCCATTCGAGAATTCATGTACATAACCTGCATATAAGTCGTACTCAACACCGTCATCTACATCGGCAATCCAAGTGCCCGCATAAAAACCACCGACTTCTAAATCGATGCCACCGTTACCGGATGCGGTATCGTTTTGAACAATGCCTCTGAAGATATATTCAGACAAAATTCCAGCATTTCCTGAAAGAGTCGCTTCTGCCGATGCATTGGTGGATAGCACTGCTGTGCTAGTTGCGAGAACAGCTGCCAAAGACAGATGCTGTAGTTTCTTATTCATCTCAATTTCCTCCCTAAAAAGGCGTTGTTTATGTTTCATTTTTACTACTGCATTTACTAATGCATGACGCGTGCCAGCTTTTTAATTCATATAAATCAGTAAGTTATTTATAAATAAATAAACTGCACTAAAATAATGCTCTCTGAACATGCATCAGTGCACTAACGTGGTGCGTTCTAATCAATCTTGATTCCGTTAAACTAATAGCCTAGATATAGGAGAAAGTGAGATGAAATTTGATACTGAAGCTTTGGATCAAACCGTAAGCGAGATCGTGCGCAAAATTAGCGCAGCTGTGCCTGAAGATTTAAAAACAGCAAAACAAGGATTAGAAAAAAATGCCCGCGCCACAGTTGAGGGTGCATTTCAACGTTTAGACTTAGTCACTCGTGAAGAGTTTGATGTGCAAGTTATGTTGCTATCAAAAAGCCAAAAACAAGTTAAAGAGCTTGAAAAACGTATTAATGAGCTAGAAGAAGCTATTAAGAATAAATAAACTACAACGAGTTATTAGAAACTCAAAATAAAAAAATAATTTCTAATGAGTCTTGCTACTGTCTATTCTCGTGCACAAACGGGCATGGAAGCACCCTTAGTCACTGTTGAGGTAGACCTTTCTAATGGCTTACCTGGTTTGTCCATCGTTGGTTTACCTGAAGCTGCTGTAAAAGAAAGTAAAGATCGTGTGCGTGCAGCATTATTGAATTCAGGATTTGATTTTCCCACACGACGCATCACCGTAAATCTTGCTCCTGCAGATCTTCCCAAAGAAGGTGGAAGGTTTGATTTGCCAATTGCTCTTGGAATTTTAGCTGCATCCAAACAATTACCTCAAGATTCCTTAAAACATTATGAGTTTATAGGCGAACTAAGTCTAAGTGGTGAGTTACGTGCAATACATGGTGTATTGCCAGCAGCCGTGGCAAGTGGCAAACAACAACGTGCAACTGTAGTTCCAATTGATAATGGCGGTGAAGCACTACTTGCCAAGCAAACCACCATCTTTGCAAGTGATAGTTTGTTAGAGCTATGCGCACATTTATCTGGACAAGAAATATTAACTGCTTATGAAAACCACATTACCTCTACGCGCAGTATAGAAATATTAGATATCCATGATGTGCGTGGTCAGCACCGTGCAAGACGTGCATTAGAAGTTGCTGCTGCGGGTTCACATAATATGTTAATGGTAGGCTCACCTGGTAGCGGTAAAACCATGTTAGCGAGTCGCCTACCAAGCATTTTGCCACCACTAAGTGAAACTGAAGCGATAGAATCAGCCACCATCTATTCGATCAGTCATGGGGGTTTTACTCATGAACAATGGGGAATTCGTCCATTTCGCGCACCACACCATACCGCATCGGGTGTCGCATTAGTCGGTGGCGGCTCCTATCCAATGCCTGGGGAAATATCACTCGCGCACTATGGCGTATTATTTTTAGATGAGCTTACGGAATTTGATCGACATGTTTTAGAAGTGCTTCGCGAACCTTTAGAAACTGGCAACATCGCAATATCTCGCGCTGCAAGACAAGTGCAATTCCCTGCACGTTTTCAACTTGTTGCTGCAATGAACCCTTGCCCTCAAGGTTGTGACATTGATGTTAATGGAAACTGCGCTTGCACACCTGAACAAATTCGCCGTTATCGAGGACGTGTATCTGCACCTCTACTAGATCGAATTGATATTCACATTGATGTGCCACGTGTACCGAAAGAACAGCTAAAACAAAAAACACCCAATAACAACGAAACAAGTCATGACGTACAAACTCGAGTATGTGCTTCTAGAGATTTACAAATTAATCGACAGCAAAAACCCAATGCTTACATGAGCAACAAAGAAATTGAAAAATTTTGTCCACTTAATGACGACTGCGACAAACTCATGGATAAGGCATTTGAACAATTAGGTTTATCTGCTCGAGGCTATCACCGCACACTTAAGCTCGCGCGCACGATTGCAGATTTAGATATTTCAGATACGATCGAAACTAACCACCTCAGTGAGGCGATTAGTTATCGTCAGTATGATCGTCTACTAAATAAGTAGGTTGAATTTAAATAAGTAGCCTAGTTTACTGATTCCAACATATAGTCGACGACCTTCTTTATGTCGTCATCAGAGTAATCTGCGCGACCACCCTTAGCTGGCATCGTACCGATTCCATTTATTGCACTGTTGTAAAGCGCATCAACACCTTTTGCTACGCGAGCACTCCAGCCAGCTTTATCACCAAGTTTTGGTGCATTAAGTACACCTGCGTTATGACATGCTGCACAAGCTGTGTAGAGATCTTCAGCACTTTTACTCACCCCAGCATCATTGGATGCTAAGTTTGTATCAGCTGAACCATCACTACCTGCACTTGCATTAACAGGTGTGACACCTGCAATAGCTAAAGCACCAACGGGTTGAATTCGATCTTCAATATTGCCCTGCACAAGACTATCTTCAGAATAATCAGTGCTTGTGAGTATATTTGAAATAACTAAAATAATGACTGTGAGCCCTATTAGCACACCTACAATAGTCATCAATGTCGTTGCAAACTGATTGTCCTTCACACAAACTCCTAATTTGTAGTTGATTCCTGACTTAAGCGTGGCGAATTATAGTGAATGCGTGATATGAAACCAATTACCTATAGCAGTTATTTGTAAGTAAATTTCTAGATAGAGTTCACTATTCTATTCGACATAATGCCTACAAATCTGACCTAATCTGGACACATCATGCCTTTCCCCGCTAGCCCAGACCCCCATGCCATAGGTATTCTGGTACTAACCGTCATCGCCTTAATATTATTTACAAGAGAGAACATCCCTCTAGAAACATCTAGCCTATTAGTAATAGCAATATTAGCGGTCGGATTTGAGCTATTCCCCTATCAAATTGATGGGCAAAATTTTCACTCCATTGACCTATTCTCTGGATTTGGGCATGAGGCATTAGTTGCGGTATGTGCTCTGATGATTGCTGGACAAGCATTAGTTCGGACCGGTGCACTTGAACCCATAGGGCGTTCGCTTGCAAAACTCTGGCGCGTTAGCCCAATACTATCCTTGTTATTAACTTTGATACTTGGTGCAGTATTAAGTGCTTTCATTAATAACACCCCGGTAGTTGTTCTACTGCTGCCTATATTAGTGAGCGTTTCATTAAGAACGAATCGCTCACCTTCCGGAGTATTAATGCCTATGGGTTTTGCCACATTGGTTGGCGGCATGTGCACTACTATTGGTACTTCTACAAACTTGTTAGTGGTTTCGGTTGCAGCAGATATGGGTGTAGAAAAGTTTTCCATGTTTGATTTCTTGTTGCCAGCAAGTATAGCATCGATAATTGGTATAGCTTACTTATGGTTGATTGCACCTCTTATTGTTTCTGACCGAGATACACCCTTATCAAATAGCTCACCACGTGTATTTCTAGCCCAGCTGCACATACCAGAAGAAAGTCGTGCAGCTGGAAAAACCTTAGCGCAAATTATCAAGCTCACTAGTGGATCAATGAAAGTAGAGCGCATTCAACGCGGTGAAGATACACAACTTTCTTTATTGCCAGATGTAGAAATAAAACCAGGTGATCGTTTGTTTGTACGCGACACGCCTAAAGAATTAAAAGAATATGAAGACGTTCTAGGTGCCACACTATATTCTAAAAATAATGAGCTCATTGCTGGAGATGAATTAAAATCCACTTCACAACAACAGCTGGCTGAAATTGTCGTCTCACAAAGCTCGCCTTTAGAAAACACCACACTGTCTCGTTTGCGTTTTCGTGACCGTTATCAGTTAATCCCTCTTGCACTGCATCATGCAGGTACCACAATCGACACTTTGCATTCAGGTGTACGCGAAGTATGGTTACGCACAGGCGATATTGTTTTGGTACAAGGTAAAGCTGAGGCGCTGAAAAAACTTAAACAAAGTGGCGAACTATTAGTTCTTGATTCTACTGAAGATTTACCCCATTCTGAAAAAGCACCTTTGGCTTTATGGATCATGATTGCCATTGTTGCAACGGCTGCAGCTGGCATACTGCCGATTGCCCTAAGCGCGGTTTGTGGAGTGCTACTACTTATAGTTACCGGCTGTTTAAACTGGCGCGAAGCCACACAAGCACTCAGCACACCAATTGTGCTTATTGTCGTAGCTAGTTTAGCCATGGGTGCCGCATTACTAACTACAGGCGGCACAGAATATCTTGCAAGTGTATTTCTTTACCTCACCGCCGGTGCAAGTGCACCGATTGTGTTAAGTGGTTTAATGTTATTAATGGCATTGCTAACTAATATTGTTTCCAACAATGCCGCTGCCGTAATCGGCACTCCTGTTGCGGTAAGCATTGCACAACAACTCGATCAACCTTCTGCACCTTTTATTTTGGCCGTATTATTTGGCGCCAACATGAGTTACATAACACCGATGGCGTATAAAACTAACTTACTAGTAATGAATGCAGGTGGTTACAAATTTATAGATTTTGTAAAAGTCGGCACACCACTAACAATAATTATGTGGTTAAGTTATTCGTGGCTATTGCCATGGATTTATGACCTGTAGCGCATTAATCTACAGAGAGCCTGTTAATGACTTGCTAAAGACTCTTCTCTATTAAATGGAAGACTTTTGTCATCGCTCCATACCAAACTTTTATAATCAAAGCCTTTTTCTATAGTCAGTTTAATAATTTCGAAATAAGGAGATAAGTCATAATTACGTGGAACAAACAAACTATGGTGGCGAATCTGAAATATTTTTTCAATCCAATTTCGACATTCATCCGTTTCACATTTTTTTGGAAGAATTGGGTATTTTACAGATTGAAAAGCCTGTGCAATTCGCGTTGAACAAATTACCCGAGTAGGGTCGCCACTCCCAAATGTAAGCATGCTTAGTCGAAAGCGTACGGGCACTGGCGGTGTGGGAATCAAATAACGTGCAAGATCGATAACATTTTTTAAATCATACCCTAATCCGATACTCTCGAGCATGAAGTTTATTACATTTTTAAGATCTTCATCTTTCAAGCCAACTGGACGACAGATTCTAGTATTAAAGCCTTCGTAATGGGATAAGTGCACTACCCGAACACCATTTTTAAGATCCGCATCAATCAGCATGGGTAACTTTGTATTCTTATCATGCTTGTCCGGTAAGTCGCCAACGAACATTGCTGCGTGAGACCAAGTAGACTGTGTTAATTATTTAACCGCAACACTAAAACGCTGGTCACCTTCAACAAGCAATACATCACCAGGTTTTAATGTTGCGTACAAACTGTCATATGAGCTAACTGAGAAAGACTCATATTTTTTTACAGGAGTTGTAAGATAACTGACTAGCAGACTGCTAATTTGGCCCTTTAGCCTGCTCAACATCATGTCTCCAATTCGCTAATACACATTACAGTTGACCAGTTATGGTAACTTATACTTACATCTTTAAGTCACTATGCTTATCACTTTTGATTATCGATGCCTACTCCTTAAGTCTCGAGTAGTCATACATCCAGTATAATTTAGTCTTTGTACTTCCTCGCATTCTTGAGATCGATAGTTTGGTATAAAATTGTATGTTCATTGCGGTTATTAGGGATATTCAACCAAATGCTTTTCACTCGCTATCTAATATTTTCACTATTTTGTACTGCATTACTATTTGCTTGTTCGTCATCCCCACAATATAGCGAACCCACATCCAAACCAGTTAAAAAAATCACTATAGTTAAACCAAAAAAAACTCAAGCCAAGGGACAAAAAATTGCAGATTTGGCAAAATCGCTTGTAGGCAGCCCATATAAATATGGTGGAGAGACTCCAAATGGTTTTGATTGTAGTGGTTTAGTGTTTTACACACATGGCAAAGTAGGGCTACGCACTCCTCGTACTTCTTTACATCAATTTAAATCAGCAAAAAACATACCGTTAAATGAGCTACGTAGTGGTGATTTAATATTTTTTAAGCTTACTCGAGCACGTGTTTCTCATGTAGGTATATATGTAGGAAATGGAAGATTTATACATTCACCCCAAAGCGGTAGACAGGTAAAAGCGACCTACTTAACTGACGCATATTGGAAAACAAAAATAGTGTCTGGAGGACGGCTATATTAACCATTTAGAAACATTACTTTCAGGCGCTCATAATCGTCTACATATGCAATAACCTTACCCTCTTATCACCTTGGCTCTCCCTCTTATCTCCAGCCAGATAAAATCAACCCTTATATTCTCTAAGATGGTTGAACCTGAAACATGGATGTATCAAGGTAGCGTAAAGTGGACAAGGAAGTAAAAGACACCGTTCGAAAGATTTTTAATAATCTTAGAAAGAAACAACCCAAAATGGGCTCACGCAGAAGTGATCGTGTTGATGTCGACAAGATGATTCGCGACTATCAGGAGCTGGACACCCAAATTCGCAGCAAAGAATAAGCCAAAGACTATTCAGTATTATCTTCGGCAGTGCTTGCAGTAGTACCTGTTTCTTGCTCTGCTAACATGTTAATCACGCCTAAAACATTTTCATACCCACCTGCATCACTCGCAGAGGTACGAAACTTACCGTTAATGATAACCGTAGGCACGGCACTTGAGCCGTATTGACGAACTAACTGGCCTGAGCGATTTATTTTGGTCTCTACATATAGAGAGTCATAAGCACTTTTGAATTTATCTGCATCTACATCATGTTGTGATAAGAACCGCGCCATGGATTCAACATCACGTAAGCGCCTTCCTTGGACATGGATCGCTTCAAAAAATATCGGGTGCATCCTTTCTAGCTCACCCATGGTTTCTAATGCGTAATAAGCACGTGCATGTGCTAACCAGCCTCGATTAAGTACTGCTGGCATACGAGTGAAGGTTATATAATCTGCTTTAGTATCTTTCCAACCTGTTAAATGTGGCTCAAATTCAAAACAGTGAGGACAGCCGTACCAAAATAATTCCAATACTTCTACTTTGCCGTCTTCCACATCCGTCTCTACTGCCGGAGAAATGCGATGGTAGTGTTTACCTTCTACAAAATATTTAACAGAAGCATGCTCATGGTTATGTCCATCTTCTGCACTAGCAGTAAATGATAAAAAAGAAAAAATTAGAGCGATAAGCACGCTCGAAAAAATACGCTGGTAATTGTACATATTCATATTTTTATTAGGCAAAGTATTGGTTATTGGTATAGACCCTGAGGATGACCAGTAGTTCTCCCATTCTTTGGCAAATACTACCGCTTATCTAGTTAATTTAAGATAATAATTTTAATGCAGACCCGCAATATATTCTGCAACCGCATCGATCTCAGTATCACTTAAATAAGTCGCAATATCTTTCATCATATTCAAATTGTCATCAGGTTGATATCTAGCACCACTTCTGTATGCCCTTAATTGTGCTGCCGTATATACCGCGTGCTGACCCGCCAACTGAGGAAATTTTGCCGGACCATTGCCAACCCCGTCAGGTGAATGACAAGACATGCATGCCGGTACACCGGTTTCAGTATTGCCGCCGCGATAGATACGCTCACCGATAACATGCAACTTTTCGCCTTGAAATTCTTTATCAGGATCTGCACTACCAGCATTAACAGCTTGGCTTGAATAGTACGCTGCTATATCTTCTATATCTTGATCAGATAAATTTTCAGCTTGAGGATTCATCAGAGTATTCACACGAACTTTTTCTTTAAAAAGCTTGAGTTGATCAACCAAATATTTCTCACCTTGTCCGGCTAATTTAGGCCAAGCCGGGTTAGCACTCACTCCACCAACACCATGACATGCAGCGCATGGCTCAGATTTATGTTTGCCAGCTTCTGCATTACCTGCTGCTTGTACACCGGTTACATAAAATCCAGTGAAAATTAAGATTACGATTAGCAAACACTGTTTTCTTTTCATGTATAGAATCCTTACTACAGAATTAATATTGGTATATAGGCCTATTCAAAACCTTTCTCGTTAAATCCTTTCTGTGGGGCATAGCATATAGCACTTATGGTCGCAAAACAGCCAAACCATAAGGTGTATTACCTAACCTAGCAAACTCACTGATAATGAGCTGGATTGTTATATATGCAATTGTTCAGCTCAAACACGTTAAAATCTATCTTACTAACTGAATATCTACCTTAATTAGACATCTAGATGACTACCCTGCTTTCAAAAGCGCAATTCCTGCGCAGCGCCTCTTCTGAAAAAGACTTTCCGGATGATATTAAAGCCGAAATTGCATTTTGTGGCCGCTCTAATGCAGGCAAATCCAGTGCTATTAATACGCTCTGCCGTCAGAACACGCTGGCCCGTACGAGTAAAACCCCGGGTAGAACACAGTTAGTTAATTTCTTTAAATTAGATGGGGATACTTGTTTAGTCGATCTACCTGGTTATGGCTACGCCAAAGCACCCGTCAAAGTGCAGCAGCAGTGGCAGAGACTAATGGAGGCTTATCTGATGCATAGAAAGCCACTATGCGGATTGGTGTTATTAATGGATATTCGTCACCCGCTCACAGAAATTGATTGGACCATGATTCGCTGGACCAACCACAACCATCTTCCACTATATATTTTGTTAACCAAAGCCGACAAAGTAAATCGCAACCATACTGTCAAAACCATGACACAAGTCAGCTCAAAGCTAGAGCAAGAAGGCTTTGAATGCGGTATTCAGACATTCTCTGCCACTAAGCAAATAGGTTTAAGCCAAGCTCAAAATAAAATTAGAGCGTGGTTAGACGCCGCTATGATCGATGAAAATGAAAAAAAACGCCCCGATTAACATTAAAGTAACCGGGGCCAAGAATGACTCGGTTGGGGAGCCCGAGCCTTTTTGTCCCGCTAAGGGAGGGAAGCGGGTAACGCTATTGCGTTACTGATTAGAGGGTAGTTACTTAAAAAAGTTCGCCTGAAATGACTTAGATAGACGGTCAAAATGGGTAAAAAATTGACAGCCCAAACTCAAAAAACGACTAAGATTTAATTCCCAGTCGAATAACTAAAAGCGTTGTTTTACAGATACTCCATAGGCTTCAGTATCCTCATCCGGCAACGTTATATCGTTGTGATGTTTAGATCGTTTACGTAAATCATCTAAGCCATCACCTTGATATATTCCAAAGGAAAATAATCGCTGTTCAGAGCCTGCATTCTGTCCTGCATATCCAGCAAAACTTGAGCTATCAAGTGCCTGAGGCAGAATTAATCGCTTATATAAATTAATTATTTTTTGTTGCTTAGATATATTAGGCGTCCAAGAAAATGGATGCGCAAACGAATGACTAGAAATAGCCAAGTTGTCTTCAAATGCAGAGAGATCTAAGTTTAATTCTGGCTCTACTGCACTTACAATTTGTACAGTTGAAGCTATGGATACTAAAGCCGCAAAAAGTATGGCTGTAGTAATGATGTTCCTTATCATTATCAATCCTATAACGAGAGTAAGTAATTTTCACTTAGTAAAGCGTTCCAACTTCAAGTGATTTAACAAGAATTATATTTTTACTTTAGCCCTCTGCACATAGGGCAAGATAAATGGTGAGGGCAAAATGATAAGTGGGGAATATAACTGCGCTATACGTTTATCTGTAAGATAACTAACTGATAATAATATCAAGCTTAGAATTAATGGGCTTCATCCCAATTGGCACCTATTGCTGCATCTACAACTAATGGTATAGAAAGCTTCGCAGCAGCTTCCATTTGTTCAACAACACTTTCTTTTGTCGATTCGATCACGCTTTCTTCAACTTCAAAAACCAATTCGTCATGCACCTGCATGATCATTATGCATTTTGCCTGTTTAGATTTTTGTTTAGTAGATTTTTTATTTTGCAGCTGAGCATCAATGCAAATCATTGCGCGCTTAATAATATCTGCTGCCGTGCCTTGCATAGGAGCATTAATTGCAGTGCGTTCAGCATATTGACGTCGTTGTACATTTTTATTATTAATATCTGGCAAATAAAGTCTTCTGCCAAATAAGGTTTCTACGTATCCCTGTTCACGTGCTTGTTCTCGAATACCATCCATATACTTTTTCACGCCAGGATAACGCTCAAAGTATAGGCTTACATACTGCTGAGCTTCGGTGCGCGTAATACCTAATTGTTTAGCTAAACCAAATGCTGACATACCGTAGATTAAACCAAAATTAATTGCCTTGGCAGCACGACGCTGCTCTGATTCCACAGCATTCAACTCCAGACCAAACACTTCTGCTGCTGTAGCACGATGAATATCTTCACCTTGCCCAAATGCTTCACACAATCTTTCGTCTTGAGATAAGTGCGCCATGATACGTAATTCAATTTGCGAATAATCTGCAGCCAACACTTGATACCCTTTTTCTGCAACAAACGCTTGGCGCACACGTCGCCCTTCTTCAGTACGAATTGGAATATTTTGTAAATTTGGATCAGAGGAAGATAGTCTGCCTGTAATTGCTACGGCTTGATGGTATGAAGTGTGTACGCGGCCAGTTTTAGGATCAATTAGTGTTGGTAGTTTATCAACATAGGTTGATTTTAGTTTACTTAGAGTACGGTGCTCTAATATTATTTTAGGTAGTGGGTAATCAACCGCAAGCTCTTGCAAAACATCTTCAGCAGTAGAAGGCTGACCTTTTGCGGTTTTACGAATTACAGGTATACCTTGCTTTTCAAATAAAATTTCTTGAATCTGTTTTGGTGAGCTTAAATTAAATGGAGTATCCGCTAATTCAAAGGCTTCTTTTTCTACCTCGGCAATTCTTTTGGTTAATTGTTTACCTTGCTTAGCAAGCTGCTTGTCGTCTATCAATACACCATTGCGTTCGATATTAGATAGCACTTTTAGCATTGGTAATTCTATCGTTTCGTAGAGTTCTTTTTGTTTTTTCTTCTTGCTTAAGTCAGACCAAAACTCTTGGTGCAAACGCAACACCATATCGGCATCTTCAGCTGCATAATCTCGCGCAATGTCTAAATCTACTTGGTCAAAAGTAATCTGTTTAGCGCCTTTGCCTGCTACATCTTCAAAATGAATGTTGGTATGTTGTAAATGCTTTTCACACAGTGTGTCTAAATCATGTCGACTTGCAACAGAGTTACACACATACGATTCCAGCATCGTATCGTGCTGAATACCATCAAGGCGAATTCCATGGTTTAGTAAAACATTACGATCATATTTTAGGTTATGCCCAATAACCTTAGCGGTGCTAGTATTTAAAATGGGCTCAAGACTCTTTAACACCTCATCTCGATCTAATTGTACTGGTGCTCCTGGATAGTTATGTGCAAGTGGCACATAAGCCGCCTCACCAGCTTTAACGGCAAACGACAAGCCAACTACATGGGCCTGCATGTAATCCAAACTATCGGTCTCTGTATCAAATGCGATAAGACTTGCTTGTTTTAAGAGTTTAAGCCAACGATTGAAATCATTTTTGGTAAGAATTAGTTCATACGAAACTTTATCGATGTCTACAGTCTTTACCTTCTCGCTTTCTTCTGTAGCTTCATCGCTACCATCATGGCCATCTTCGCCATGTTGCTCATTCAATTTCTTCAGCCAAGTTTTAAATTCAAGCTGTGTATAAAGCTGTCTTAGTTTTGTCGTATCCTCAGCCTGGATTTTTAAATCATCAATACTAGTGGTTAATTCCAAATCACAACGAATGGTGGTGAGATCAACGGACATGGGTAATTGATCAATATGCGCACGAAACTTTTCGCCAACTTTACCTTTAATCCCATCAGCATTTTTAATAATCTCATCGAGTGTTTCATATTCATTAAGCCATTTAGCGGCCGTTTTTGGCCCTACACTGGGAACACCTGGAATATTGTCAGACTTATCACCTATCAAAGCTAGATAGGCAATAATTTGATTTGGAGCGACACCAAATTTTTCCACT
>CAJHXG010000197.1_pt1 | contig 14294 bp, 16 predicted proteins | sample 9198481 | NCBI WGS metagenome assembly CAJHXG01 (sample SAMEA7708348, study PRJEB35096) | sediment metagenome | biome: marine neritic benthic zone biome [ENVO:01000025]; feature: sediment [ENVO:00002007]; material: shallow marine sediment [ENVO:03000034] sea grass bed [ENVO_01000059] ... | reverse complement strand
CGTCCAGATATTTGAAACATAGATGCCTGACGAGGGTCGCAGATAATTGCAATTTCACCCAAACCAAACTCAGTAGTAGGGAAAGGATTTTGCAAGGTAACAGTATTGGTAACATCGTTGTTAGAGTCCACACTTGTGGAATACAACCCACCTTTCAAAACTGCTATAGCATCAGTATTAGGTACAACATCACTATTAATTTCAGAAGGAAAAGTACTTACTCCCCCCTCGTATCCCCGAATTCCATAATTAAAGAAATCCAGAAACCAAGTTGAGTTACCATTTGTGATTGCATTCGTAAATGTTGGCGGGAAACGACAAGGCAGATATCCTGCCATACGAATATCACGCGAAATGAACTCCAAACTAAATCTTAAACTTTCCTGTAATCTAGACAGATTATCTGTCATCCGATAGGTTTGCTTACTACTTATGTACATTCCAGTAACACCGCTTACCAAAAACAAACCAAGCAATAATGCTACCATTAGCTCAACAACAGAAAATCCTTTTTGCTTGTACGCACTCATAGTTCTGCCATTATCATTATGGATTCTGTATTAGACCCTTCCTGCCACTGCACAGTAACTGTTACGTCAACTCCATTTCTAACCACACTGCCATCACCATTAGGTAACACCGAGGTCATATTTAATGGCGCAACGCAAACAGGGTCATTCTCATAAGACCCTAATGCGCACTTCCACTGGGTAAGCTCAAAAGCTGCAAGTTGGTCTGGAGAACACGTTGCTGTAGTTGTTTGACAATTTGTAAAACTACCCGGAATAGTGGAAAGAGCACTTTCGTAATTACCGTTACCAAAACCGACAGGATTGGCGCGCATTTTATCAATTAAGTCATAGGCAAAATAACTTGCTTGTGATTGTAAATAAGCACTATGACTGCTTTTCATACTAAACAGCTGCATCCCTGCCATACCCAACAAACCAATTGATAACACAGCAAGTGCTACTAGCACCTCCATTAAAGTAAATCCCTTGTTTCTATTTCTGTGCATAATTATTCATGTTGGCGTACAAGTTGTTATCGGATTACCAGGAGACACCTCAGGCACACCGTTTGCATCTAAAGGTGCTAATCGAGTTCTGCCGCCAACAGCTATAAAAATTGCACGAGCTTTATTTGTTAAATTATCTTTGCATAAGACAATTCGCCCGGCAGGTGCCGCACCTTTAGCGCTGTAATTGAATGTGCTTAAATTGTTTGTCCTCATAGTATAGTTACTTGGCAAACCTTCATTTACACGTAATATTTCTTCTCCTGCATCCGCATAATCACCATCTCCATTTCTATCAGAAAAGATAATCCATCCATTCTCATATCCAAGACCACCACAAGTTGCGCCATCTGCACTATGGCAAACAGTTACCCCTTTGTTTCTACGAATTGCTTCACTACGTGCAAAATGTAGTGTTGAGACAAGATCATTTATATGTGCAGTTAGGTGATTACGTTCCATTACACGACCAAAACCAGGCACACCAATAGTTAACACGATGGCTGCTACAGCTATCGCGATCATTAATTCGATTAATGTAAAAGCAGATTCGTGTTTTTGCATCTTTTTTATAGTTGCGAACACACGACGTAGAGATAACAAGCCAACTCAACAAGCAGGCTTATTCCATGTTTAAACTCAGTGGTGCTGTTTCTCAGCACACATTCCTTCCTGATTTACCCGCCGCGATTCTTCGCGATCTCATAAATTTTCTAGGATATTTTTATGGGCACATCGAGTGCTTACCACCTAGAGTGTATCTATTGTATTAGGTTCTATGAGTAAATTCTTGTTCCAATAGGAAAGAATTTTACTGGCTGCTATGTTATTGCTGTATGGAGAGTTTTTACCCTTATGGAACATAAGGCTTAGGACTAGAGATCTAAAATTTCGATGTTACAAATAAAAAACCCACGGTTTTGAGGCCGTGGGTTTAAAAAGCCTGCTTCCCTGTAGGCTAATGCATAGATATTTTACTGGGCTAAATTTGATTAATTAGTGACCGGGTTCACGCTATTTAAACGGTCAGATACCACGCATCTAGGCCTATATACCGACTGTCAAAATATGGTATTTATTGTTGGTTACCGAAGAATTAAGCAGCGTGTTAGTAATTTATTTATGCAGCTCGCTGCAATGCGCTTTCTACTTGCTTGCGTTTTTCGTCACCCAACAAACAAGTTATTATTTCCAGTGCAAAATCCATTGCCGTACCAGGGCCGCGAGAAGTTATCACCTTGCCATCTTGTTGCACAGCAACACCAGTTATTTCAACAGTATCATTCTTCAGTACTTCTAATACACCTGGGTATGCAGTCGCTTTTTTATTATTCAGCAACCCTGCGCTAACTAAAACTTTTGGTGCTGCACAAATCGCAGCAACATAGTTATTTTTGTCTACTGCATTTTTTAAAATTTTATGAATACGTTGATCTTCATTTAAGTTATCAGCCCCAGGCAATCCCCCAGGTAGCACGATCATATCAAATTCTTCATTGATAACTTGATCTAGCGTAGTGTCAGCGAGAAGCTTTGTGCCGCGCGAAGCAACAATAGGTTTTTCATCTAAACTAGCTGTTATTACCTGCATTTCCGCGCGGCGTAACAGGTCTATTATCGTGACTGCTTCTAGTTCTTCGCAGCCTTGAGCGAGAGGGACGAGTACTTTTGCCATGGTGTTGTCGCAGTATTTGCCAACCTTATTGAGTTGGCGGTGTTAATAAGTTCACTTACCGTAACTAATTGTACATCTTGTACAGAGCCTTTAGAAAGCTCCTGCTCAAGTACAAATAAGGTGGTTTGGTGAGGATGACCAATCGCTAAAGCATAACCTTGTTGTTTAGCAATCTTGATGAGTTGTTGTACTTGCTGTTTAACAAAAGCCTTGTCATGCGCAATGGAGTCTAAGAAGACATCTCGTCGCACACTTGGAATGTGGTAGCTCTGAGCCGCATATTCAGCAACGGTTTCAGCGCTGGTTTTACTATCAACAAAAAAAAGATTTTCATCGCGATTCGCAATGGTTTGCATTAACCATTCCATATGACCTGAATTGCTGGTTAATAAACTACCCATATGATTATTAATGCCTTGCGCATGTGGTATTGCATCAATACTAATATCTACTATTCGCGTAAATTCTTGTTTAGACATTTCAGATGTAAGTCCGCCATGACCAAGCTTTTCTGACTTAGATGCTTGCATAGGCAAATGCAACATCACTTCTTTACCTTTTTTATGTGCTAAACGCGCTAATTTAATCGAATGCGGTCTAGCGGGAAGAATAGAACAAGTAACCGGTAGACTCGAATTAATAACACGCTTACCTGCTGCAAAATTATTTCCGATATCATCTATGATAATGGCAATAACTGCAGGTTCGGCTGCAAAGCAATGCAATGGGGCTACTGTAAGTAGCCCCATAAAAAAGAATATTAGATTCTTAATAGAGTGCTGAAACACGTAAGCCTTAGAGTTTAGCTTGTTGTGTACCTGACATAGTTTTTAAAACTTTTAGCGCTTCTTCCAAAGCATAATCCGTAGCATCATCCTTGGTTTGTTTAGGAACAGTAACTACAGATTTTGGCTCTCTTACCTTTCTATTAACCTCTTGGTTTTCATTTTCCAAATGGCCTTCTAGATCAGCCTCAGAAATAATGCTTAGCGCAGTGCTTTCTTCATCAGACGCGCCTTCGATTTTTAATAGAATATCAGGGACAATTCCTTCGCTTTGAATCGATCTACCTTGAGGTGTGTAGTATCTTGCAGTCGTTAGTTTTAATGCCGTACTATCATTCAGTGGCAAAATGGTTTGCACGGAGCCCTTACCAAATGATGTGGTTCCTAAAATGGTTGCACGTTCGTGATCTTGCATAGCACCGGCAACTATTTCAGAAGCCGAAGCAGAACCTTGGTTAATTAACACAACTAATGGTGCACCGGCCAATGAATCTCCAGTGCTAGCAGAATATTTCAATTCTGAATCTTCAACCCTCCCCTCGGTGTAAACAATTAATTGATTATCTTTTAAAAATACATCAGAAACACCCACGGCACCGGTTAACACGCCGCCAGGGTTATTGCGTAAATCTAAAACCAAACCTTTAAGATCGCCTTCGTTTTTCTTTTTCAAGCTATTTAGAGCATCTAATAGCCCACGCGTGGTTTTAGATTGGAAGTTTGAAATCCGCACATAACCATAGCCTGGCTCAAGCACACGATTTCTTACACTGCGTACACGAATTACATCACGCGTTAAGGTTAAATCTAATGGCGCGTCTTCGCCTTCACGCACAATAGTTAGCACAATGTCCGAGCCCTTTTTGCCGCGCATTAATTTAACCGCTTCTTCTAAGGTCAAGCCTTTAACAGATTTATCATCTAACTTAATAATTAAGTCACCGGCTTTCACCCCAGCACGATCAGCAGGTGTGTCATCAATAGGTGCAATAACTTTTACAAAACCATTTTCCATACCTACTTCAATGCCTAGTCCGCCAAATTCACCAGAGGTTCCAATTTGAAGTTCCCGAAATTGTTCTTCATCCAAATAAGATGAGTGCGGGTCCAAACCCGCTAACATGCCACGAATTGCATTCTTTAATAAATCGCTATCATCAACATCGGTTACGTAATCTTGTTTGATACGTGCATAGACATCTGTGAAAGTTCGTAAGTCTTCAAGCGGTAAAGCTGATGCCATTTCTTTATCAGCCCACACATTGTGCGCCATAGCTAAACTCAGCCCGATTACCACTCCCCAGATTATTCCGATGTTTAAGGGGTGCTTAAAATTCATTACTGCTCTCCTAGAATGTTCTTTTGTTACGTGGATACCATCCATTATGAAAGGAAAAAATAGATTCGCAATATATTAGATTGCTTAGTATGACCAATCGTTCACGAAATTATCCTTATATATACATTATATATGAGTTTATGTATCTTCTGCCCCGACCATCGGCCATAAATGCGCTAATTAATGCCTAATAGGAATCAACAAGGATATCGTCTAACCTGATGATGATCTTCTAGAAACAGCTGCTTTAGCACACCATTTTGCAGGGTTAATTGGACTGCCCTGTTTGCGAATCTCAAAATAAAGCCCAGATTTATTGTTGCCACCACTGTTGCCAACCGTAGCAACCTTGTCTCCTGCATCCACCCATTCGCCAACTTGCTTAAATAAGCTTTGGTTGTGTCCATAAAGACTCATATAACCATCACCATGATCAACAATGATGAGCAAACCCAAGCCACGCATCCACTCAGCAAACGCCACTCTGCCATGATAAATACTGCGTACATTATTACCTTCGGCACTTGGAATGAAGACACCCTGCCAATTGATGTTGCTGCGTGCAGTATTGCGTTTTTGACCAAATTTATTACTAGGTTTACCTACAACAGGCCAATACAACTTTCCTTGCGACTTACTAAATCCTTTGCCTTTATTAAAAACAGGAATATCTGCTAAAGTGTCACGTAGCTCTTCAATTAACCCTTTGAGTCTTTTTTCATTTCCTTCAAGGCTTGCAAGTTTTTCTTTTTCAGATGAAACATTGCTATTTAGTGAACTTATAGCTGTTTTACGCTGACTTTGTGCCTGTTCCAACAATTGTTTTTCCTTCAATAAACTCACTCTGGATTGCTCAGCCAACTTTTCTTGTTGCCTGATCTCAATTTGAACTTCGTTAACAGACTGCAAAACCTTCGTGGCCTTATCAATTTCACTTAAACGGGCACGATGCAGATAATCATAATAAATAAGGTTACGCCCTAGTTTTTCAGGCTCTTGTTGATTTAATAACAACTTAAGTTTTTGCTGGCCTCCATATTGATATTCTGAGCGAACCTGCGCGTATAAAATATCGTGATGCTTGGACAATTGCTTTTGTAACTGCTTTTCCTCGACCTGTAGCTCGACTATTTTTTCTTGGCTCTGTTTAAGTTCTGTTTCTGTAACGACAAGTTGCTGATTTAAATTACCAATACTTTCTTCAGATTCACGCAATAGCTTTTCTAAATCTCCTAGCTCACCACGCTGTTGTTCTAATTTTTGCTGAGACTTGCGAATTTGCTCTTGCACTTTGCTGAGTCTTTTTTGCGTTTCTTGCTGAGTAGGTTCAGCAAAGACTACTCCGATACAAACTGCGCAGACCAATACAGTCAGCATTATAAGTACTGCTCTATTCATTTTTAATATCAGTGTAGGCAACATAATGTAAAGGGATTATACTGAGTAAATCACTTGATTAAACATATAAGTCTTTGATTTATAGAGTTTATTACTGTATTAGACATTTATAATATTAGTCTATACTATATAAGCATAAGTTTGCACGGAAGCGTAAACCAACAACTTAGGACCCATTGTTATGAGCATAGCTGCAGAAGATCTTATCTCTAAAGAAGAAGACATTGAGCAAGCCTCACGGTCTCTAAAAGCCATGTCACATCCTCTGCGATTAAAAATTCTTTGTGTGTTGGGTGATCAAGAAGTCAGCGTACAAGATATTGTCGATTACGTTGGCACTTCTCAAAGCAATATCTCTCAACACCTAGCTATTCTACGTGATAAAGGTATTTTAGCTTCACGCAAAGATGCTAATCGTGTTTTTTATCGTGTAGGTGATGAACGCACACTCAGTTTAATTAACATGATGCAACAGGTGTTCTGCTCCACGCATTAAATTCTACTTCGCTTTTCTATACCTGATTTCTAAGTTACTTTCGTATGCAAGAATACATTGAATTTGCTGGGCGACATACCATGCTATTTATTGCACTAGCAGCAGTAATAGCATTAATTATTATGACCGAATTAAAGCGAGCTACTAAAGGCTATAAAGAAGTCCCACCTTCTGAAGCCGTTAGATTAATAAACAAAGAAAATGCCATGGTGCTGGATATACGCGAAGCCAATGAGCTAGGGCAGGGTAGCATTATTGATTCTAAACATATTGCACTTAGCGCACTGCCGGATAAATTAGATAGCCTCTCAAGCAATAAAGACCAACCTATTTTAGTTTTTTGCAAAGTGGGTAATCGCTCCGCACAAGCTTGTAAATTGTTATTAAAGAATAGCTACACCAATGTTTTTGGCTTGAAGGGTGGCATTACCGCTTGGATGAATGATCAACTTCCCATCACAAAAAAGTGAGTAAAATTCGATGAGCTCTCCTGAAGTAACAATATATACCGGTCACCGATGTGCATATTGTAACGCTGCAAAGAAAATGCTGGATAGTAAAGGTGTTGCGTATAGCGAAATTAATATCCATGAAGATTCCGCCAAAGCTGAGGAGATGGTAGAGCGCACAAAACGTCAAACTGTGCCACAAATATTTATTGGCGATACCCATGTCGGTGGTTTTGATGATATGGCCGAGCTAAATACAGAAGGAAAACTAGATGACTTGCTGAAATTGAATGACTGAAGAATATCATATGAATTATTTAGAGAAAGCCTAATATAATTCAGTCATAATTAGCCATTAATGAAATTGAACATGTAAGAAAATGGCTGACAAACCCGCGCAAAAATTTGAAATTCAAAAAATTTACATAAAAGATCTATCCTTCGAGACTCCAAATTCACCAAAGATCTTTACTGAAAAATGGAATCCTAAAACGGATGTCCATATTCAAACCCAAAATGAAAAACTTGATGAAAATATTTTTGAGGTTGCAACAACGATTACGGTAACTGCTACTCAAGAAGAAACTACAGCATTTTTAGTTGAGGTTAAGCAAGCAGGAATATTTTTCATTGAAAATTTTTCTGAAGAACAACATAAACAATTACTAGGGAGTTACTGCCCTAATATACTTTTCCCCTTTGCGCGAGAGACCGTTGCTGAATTGGTTACTAAAGGCGGATTCCCACAATTGCTACTTAATCCAGTAAACTTTGATGCATTATATCAACAGCATTTGTCTGCTGTTAAAGAGCAAAAAGAAAACCCTGAACAAATTAAACACTAATTTATGATTAATGCTGCAGTATTAGGCGCAGGTTCTTGGGGAACCGCACTTGCTATTCAACTTGCCAATAATGGACATCAAGTTCGAGCTTGGGATCATGATGAAGAATTAATCTCTGCACTAAATGCAGACAATGAAAACAAACGCTATCTTCCAGGTAATAAATTACCTACCAAACTTACTGCAGAGCTTAATCTTGCTACAGCGATAAATCACGCTGATTTCATTTTATCCGTCGTACCAAGTTATGCTATGCGTGTGGTTTGCGAACAATTAGCAGCACTTCAGCATACAAATAAATTCATCTGGGCAAGCAAAGGTTTTGAAAAGCAAACTAAAATGATGATGCACCAGGTAGTGGAGGATGTATTAGGAAAAGATATTCAATCTGCAGTTTTATCCGGACCTTCATTTGCAAAAGAAGTAGCAGACAGCTTACCAACTGCAGTAACTCTAGCTTCAAGTGATATTGGATATGCAAAAGAATTAGCAACTTATTTCCATAGTGATAATTTTAGAGTTTATGTCAGTGGTGACGTGATAGGAGTTGAACTGGGCGGCACAGTAAAAAATGTGTTGGCTATTGCTGCTGGCATTGTCGATGGCCTTGGATTTGGCGCCAATGCTCGCGCTGCTTTAGTCACAAGAGGGTTAGCAGAGATGATGCGCCTAGGAGTTGCATTGAAGGCTAATCCAAAAACTTTAATGGGTTTAGCTGGCATCGGCGATTTGGTTTTAACCTGTACTGATGATCAGTCTAGAAACCGCAGATTAGGCCTCGCTTTGGCACAAGGAAAAACAGCGCAACAATACATGGATGAATTAGGGCAGGCTGTTGAAGGATTTCATGCCGCACAAGTTATACATGAAATAGCTAAGGATAATGGTGTGGAAATGCCAATCTGTGAGAAAGTTTGGAAAGTACTGAATGGACATCTAGAACTCAACACTGCAATTGCTGAGTTATTAGGCCGAGACATGAAAGAAGAGTTTTGTTAAAGAAATTTCTGATTTTTATTCAAAATCATTTTGACGCCAGGCTTCATAAAGGATTATCCCTACTGAATTGGCCAAATTGATACTGCGTGACGACTCATGCATAGGGATTCGAATTACAAACTTCTGGTCATATTGCTCAAGAACTGTATTTGGTAAGCCGCGTGTTTCTGGTCCAAATATAAACGTATCACTATCTTGATAACTTGGAATATCGTAATTTGTGCGCCCTTTTGTTGAACATGCGAAAATCCGTTGCGGTTTAAGTGCATCCAGCATGGCTTGGTAATTTTGGTGCTCCGTTACAGCCGCAAATTCATGGTAATCCAATCCTGCTCTACGCAGCTTTTTTTCATCAAGCTGAAACCCTAAGGGATGAATTAAATGCAGATCGCAGCCCATATTGGCGCATAACCGTATAATATTCCCCGTGTTTGGTGGAATTTCAGGCTCATATAGAACGACGTTAAACATTATTAATGACAGTGAACGATAAATTAAAAATAGAATTTTGCGGATTACACCTCAACTCACCGCTGGTTTTACTATCTGGCTGTGTAGGCTTTGGTGAAGAATATACCCGTATCGAAGGATTCTCCAATGCAGATGTAGGCGCAATCTGCTTAAAAGGAACAACTGGGAAACTACGCTTTGGAAATGCCCCACATCGTATTACCGAAACACCAGAAGGCATGCTAAACGCAATCGGTCTACAAAACCCTGGGGTTGATTATGTTGTTAATGACATTTTGCCTAAATTAGATTTTTCTGAAACACGCTTTATTGCAAACGTATCCGGTTCAACGATTGAAGAATATGTCGAGGTCACACAAAAGTTTGATGATTCTTCGATAGATGCGATCGAAATTAATATCTCCTGTCCAAACGTTAAAGAAGGCGGTGTTGCGTTTGGAAATGATCCAGATATGTCAGCACGCGTGGTAGCAGCTTGCCGTGCAGCAACAGAAAAACCCATCATCACCAAGCTTTCACCGAATCAAACCGATATTAAGCACAATGCCAAACTTTGCATTGAAGCTGGTAGCGATGCTTTTGCAGTAATCAATACTGTAATGGGCATGGCAATTGATATTCACAAAAAACAACCGATCATTCACAACAACCAAGGCGGCTTATCAGGCCCAGCAATCAAACCAATTGCCTTGTTAAAAGTGCATGAGGTATATCAAGTCTGCAAACCACACAACATCCCCATTATCGGGCAAGGTGGAGTTGTGAATACAACGGATGCAATCGAGTTTCTGCTTGCAGGTGCGACATCAGTTGGTTTAGGCACAGGATTATTCTACGATCCGCTATGCTGCAAAAAAATTAATGATGGAATTGTTGAATATTTAGAACAAAACAACCATCAACATATATATGAAATCATAGGTGGCTTACAAATATATTCCGAATCATCTGGCTGAACTTAATATAGTATTAAGATTGAAACATTCCCAATTCCTGAATCTTCCTAGTCAAAGTATTTCTACCCCAACCCAAAAGCTTTGCGGCTTCTTGGCGTTTACCACTGGTTTTACGCATCGCTGCTTTAATCATAATCGTTTCGAACTCAGGTAATGCTCGATCTAGTATGGATTCATTACCTTTAGATAATTCACGATCAGCCCATTCACTTAACAATGCTTGCCAACTTGCAACATCTGCAGCTGACATTTCATCCTTAAGCATTTCCGCCGGTAAATCTTGCATACGGATTTCATTACTAGACGCCATTACTGTTAACCATCGGCAAACATTTTCTAACTGACGAATATTTCCAGGCCAAGCTAAAGCGCTTAAGTACTCAATAACTTCACTAGAAACTTTTTTTGTTTCGGTTTCTAATTCTTTAGCAGAAGCGTTCATAAAATGTTGTAGTAAAGCGGGTATATCTTCTTTACGTTCTCGAAGTGTCGGTAGAACAATGCGAATTACATTTAGGCGATGAAAAAGATCTTCACGGAAATCTCCATTACGTACTCGCGCCTCAAGATTTTGATGGGTGGCTGCGATGATGCGCACATCGGCTTTGATTGACTGATGTCCACCAACCCTATAAAAATTTCCATCTGACAACACCCGTAACAAACGAGTTTGTAAGTCAGCGGTCATATCACCAATTTCATCTAAAAATAAAGTTCCGCCATTGGCTTGTTCAAAGCGACCTTTACGCTGTGCTTGTGCACCTGTAAATGAGCCTTTTTCATGTCCGAATAATTCAGATTCTAATAGCTCACGGGGTATTGCAGCCATATTTAGTGCAATGAAAGGACCATTTGCACGAGGACTATTATCATGCAAGGCGCGTGAAACAAGTTCTTTACCCGTTCCAGTTGCACCATTAATTAATACAGTTACATTAGAATTTGAAAGCCTGCCAATAGCACGAAATACTTCTTGCATAGCAGGTGATTCGCCAATGATATTAGGCAATTCTTCTGTAGCTTCTTCAGGCTTATCCGTTACAACTTCTTCATTCGCAGCTAAGCATGCGCGCTTAGTAAGGTCTACTGCATCTTCTACATCAAATGGTTTAGGTAAATACTCAAACGCCCCTTTTTGGTATGCACCAACTGCACTTTGCAAATCTGAGTGTGCTGTCATAATAATTATTGGTAATTCAGGATGATCTAGCTTTATGCGATCTAGGAATTCAAACCCGTCCATGCCTGGCATACGCACATCGGTAAGAATGGCAGTTGGAGTATCTGTTTCAAGTTCATGAATTGCAGAAACAGCAGATTCAAATGTCGTCACTGGAATCTGCGCTTTTTGAAATGCACGCTCTAACACCCAGCGTATAGCCTGATCGTCATCTATCACCCAAACTTTTGAAATACTCATAATTTTATTCTTTACTCTGCAGTTATTTTTTTTATGTTAAAATGGTTTTCACTATTTAACGGAAGTAGTACACGAAACTGTGTATGTCCCGGCATAGAGTCAAACTCAATTAGCCCGTTATGCAAATTAATCAGGTTTTGAGAAATAGGTAGCCCTAAACCAGTACCGTGTTCATTGCCAGACACCATCGGGAAAAAGATTTGTGGTTTTAACTCTGCATTCACACCTGGACCATTATCTGTAACACTAATCTCAACAACCAAGCGGTGCATAACATCACCTAAAGTGTATTGCCGTAATACACGCGTTTTAAACTGTACTTCTGGCTTTTCATTACTCACATCACTAATCGAGGCACGCACCGCGTTACGAACAATATTTAAAATTGCTTGTATCAACAAATCACGATCGGCATGAATTTCTGGAATGCTTGGATCATAATCCACCTTAAACTCAACTCCACTAGGTGTTTCGGCAAGAGCTAAATGCCGTATATGCTCCAATACATTGTGAACGTTGAGTGATTGTTTAATGGGTGTAACGTTAGGTCCAAACATACGATCAACTAGTTTTCTTAAACGATCCGCTTCATTAATAATGACGTCGGTATATTCGCGCAAAGAAGCCTCGGCAAGTTCTCCAGCTAGTAACTGTGCTGCACCACGCACACCGCCTAGAGGGTTTTTTATTTCGTGAGCTAAACCACGCAGCATATTTTGCGTAGCTTGCGTTTCAGATAACAAATGTTCTTCACGGCTAATTCTCACCATGTGATCGACTTTAGATATTTCAAGCAGACATAGTGTTTCTTCATCTTTAGAAAGTATTGGAATAGTAGAACAATCGATGATTAATTCACCTCCCCCTAAATGTTTCATACATACTTCACGTTGGGTTATGGGGTGACCCTTTCGAATTGAATCTTGTATGTGGTTTATTAATTCATCATCTGTATCTTGAATAAAATCAGTTAAAGGTCGACCCATAGCATGCCGCACACCAGTACTGACTATCTCTTCAGCAGCAGGATTCAAATATTTAATGCAGAGATCTTCATCAACCAAAAACACCGCTAATGCTAAGTTGTCTAAAATTTTCTTATGCTGATTTATATCTACCAGAGATTCCATAAATGCTGGGATTTCACCAAAAATGTTAGTAGGTGTTTTTGTCATAACTTGTCCTTAGCCACTTGATTGCAATAATCGATCCAACAGATCTGCGAGCTATTGGCACATCTAATCAAAGACTTAGAACGATTACGTAGCTGGCAATGCACTAGTATAGTGCATTTAGAGAATCAATCTAGTGTAAGTTGCACTAATTTAGGGCTAAAGCGTGATATTTACTGATTAGGTTGAGACTGAATCAACCACTACATTTAATTTGAAGTAGGTGGTGGTGGTGGTCTCGTTGGTAATTTAGTGTTACTAGGAAAATTGAAGGAACCGTTACCCACACCTGCATCGCCGCCATTGCCATCACTTGGTGCGATATCAGAATTTTGTAATGCAGAATAACGCTGCAAGGTTACCTTCACAGGCGTGGCACTAATTTTTGTACTGCCACTAGTATCGACTATTTTTACAGAAATACTATGCGTACCTCGATCAACATTTTTTAAGGCGGTAATAGTACTGGTTCCGCTGTATACCTCAGCGCCATCTAAAGTAACTACATATTTATGGCCTTTTCGTGACTGTAGTGCCGGAGCCACACGAAAATTAATAGTCAGATTGCCTTGGTTATCCCGAATAGTGGCCTCATTGCTAGGTGATGTAATTACAAGTTCGGTATAAGGATTTTTATCCTCTTCTTTTTTAGTACTACGATTGCTGCTGGAACTCGCTAGAGGCTTAGTTGGAATCAATGTAGGCAATGTATCGACTTCTACTTCTTCGGCATTTGCACATCCACCTGGTGAATCTGTATATACAGTATTTCCTTTAGCATCTTTACAGGTATAAATCTCCGCTTGCACATTACCTGCGCAAAAGAGAATGAAGATGACACTAAAAATGGCAAGACTTATACGCATCCGATCGTTTCCTTACTAGATCTAAAAGAATAGTACTCGTGGATGCTTATAAGACCCAGGAAAAGCGTCTCAAGTTGCAAAAAAAACGCCCCAAGTCTAATTTTAGAGCCGGGGCGTTATTAGCTAAAGTGCTAAATCAGTAGTTTAACAGCTGTAATACATATCAAACTCTACAGGATGAGTAGACATCCGTAATTCTGTTACTTCTTCCATCTTTAGCTCTATGTAGCCATCGATGCAGTCATCTGAGAATACGCCACCGGCTTTAAGAAAGTCACGATCATTGTCTAATGCTTCTAAAGCTTGATCGAGTGAAGAACAAACGGTTGGGATTTTCTTTTCTTCTTCAGGAGGCAAGTCGTATAAATCTTTATCGTTTGCAGGGCCTGGATCAATCTGGTTTTG
>CAJHXG010000083.1_pt1 | contig 14503 bp, 12 predicted proteins | sample 9198481 | NCBI WGS metagenome assembly CAJHXG01 (sample SAMEA7708348, study PRJEB35096) | sediment metagenome | biome: marine neritic benthic zone biome [ENVO:01000025]; feature: sediment [ENVO:00002007]; material: shallow marine sediment [ENVO:03000034] sea grass bed [ENVO_01000059] ... | reverse complement strand
GTATCTCCCCAATAGTGTCCTGCTCCAACTGCGAAAAAGTATTTTCTATCAGGATTCTTTTTTAGTTTAGCGTGAATTCGATCCGCCATAATGATATTACGGTCGTGCAAAATCTTTTTCATGAAGCCTTTTGAAAACTCATCTTCTTTAACATATTTCACCATTAATGCACCAAAGGCATTGACATCGCCTTGCAAGTAATATTGAATAAATTCTTCAGCTAGACTTTGATCTTGAGAGGCTGTTGTTTCCATAAATTCAATTGTATCTCGCAACATTTTTATTTCTTCGTCTTGTGATAAATTATCAAAATACCCTAATTGTTCCTGTATAGTCTCAATCCCACCAGTCCCTTTACCCTCACTCCCTGCTCGCTGGTAAAGCTGTGCATCAAGTGGCAATACACCAGGATTATTTAGTTGTTGTTCTAATAGAGGCAAACTTGTAGCTAACGCCCATACCTTAAACTTTAAAAAAGGGTTTATAGTGAGGATAGGATTGATGTCTTTTACTAGATTATTAGCTCTTTGCAACAATTCAGGCTCGATAATATCTACAAGAGTTTGATCGCCTTCCAACATTAAGTAATTAACTTGCGCTATCAAATCACTAGTATCAAGAGGAATTTCCGTATAAACGTATTCACTATCTTTAAAGGCTTGCTCAACACTTGAATGCAGTGCCGTTACACGCGCATCAGGTAGATGAATTGTACCAAATAGATAAGACGTAGTGCCTTCACCTTCAATTTTCCAGAGAAATGGCTTTTCAATTGCATCAGCAGCTAAATGACTACCAAAGATAAGAAAACAAACAAGCGCGTAAACGCAAACTGATAAATGTTTAGATATTGATTTAGTATTCACTACATACTCACAACATTGAAGTGAATCAAAAGAATATTTAGAAAAATGATTACGAAAATAATTAAATATTATTTAGAATAGCGCGCTTTACTGAATCAAGTTCTGCATCAATAGTAAGCATTTCAGTAGCACTTTGCTTGATTGCAATATCAGGGTCTTTTAAACCATGGCCGGTTACTGTACATACTACTGAACTACCATTTTGGATGTTGCCTACTTCTATATCATGCAACGCACCTGTAACAGAGGTAGCTGATGCTGGCTCACAGAAGACGCCTTCTTTTGTTGCTAATAGCTTTTGCGTAGCCAGGATTTCTTCATCAGTAAATGAATTAAACCAGCCACCAGACTCTTTTACCGCAGCTTGTGCTAAATCCCAACTCTGTGGGTGACCTATACGAATTGCTGTTGCCACTGTATCAGGATTATCAATCATTGAACCTTTTATAAAAGGCGCCGCACCTGCGGCCTGGTAACCCAACATTTTAGGTCTATTGGAAATACTACTTTTACCGGTAAATTGACAATCACCATTACAAAATCCACAAGCTTTAGTTACATGTTTGCCTGAACTCGCAGCAAGTTCTGCATAGCCTGTCCAATGTGCAGAAATATTTCCTGCATTGCCTACTGGTATACAGTGAAAATCAGGCGATTGCCCTAATGCTTCAGCAATTTCATAGGCAGCAGTTTTCTGTCCTTGTAAACGATATGGGTTTATTGAGTTCACTATATTCACTGGTGCTTCATTGGCTACTTCTTTAACTAAACGCATACCATCATCAAAGTTACCGCGGATTTGTATAATGCTTGCACCGTGCATCATCGCTTGAGCAAGTTTACCCATAGCAATTTTGCCATCAGGAATAAGCACAAATGCTTTGATGCCTGCACGTGCTGCATACGCAGCAGCAGATGCTGAAGTGTTACCTGTTGATGCACAAATTATCGCCTGGCTTCCTTCGGTTACGGCTTGCGTTACCGCAACGGTCATACCACGATCTTTGAAAGAACCCGTTGGATTCAAGCCTTCAAATTTTAGAAATAACTTAATATCTCTTTCATTAGCTTGTTTAATGTTATGACATTCAATTAATGGAGTATCCCCTTCACATAAACTAATCACTCTGCAATCAGCAGCGAGAGGTAGTACATCGCGATAACGGTCAATAAGACCTGTGTAATGAGCTTTTTTCATGCTAAATAATTTATTAGGTATATTACGAAAGCGTTTCTAATCGAATACGCATAATTTTGTTAGTAACCGCCTCTAACTTTTCTATTTCAGAAATTGCTTTATTCATATTTTGCTCATTTACTTCATGAGTAAGAATAATGATAGGCACACTAGAAATATTAGCTTGTGGTTCTTTTTGAATGATAGCTTCGATACTAATTGCGTGGTCAGCAAAAATTTGTGTGACATCTGCAAGCACACCCGGGCGATCCTGCACATGAATACGCAAATAGTATGCAGTAGATACGTCATCCATAGATAAAATTGGAATATCGGATAGCGCACCAGGTTGAAATGCTAAATGTGGTACTCGATTTTCAGGATCGGAAGTTAAAGCTCGTACGACATCCACTAAATCTGCAACCACAGCTGAGCCTGTAGGTTCTGCGCCGGCTCCAGCTCCATAATATAAGCTCGGACCTAGTGCATCCGCTTTTACAACGATGGCATTCATAACACCATCAACATTAGCTAGTAATCTTCTACGTGGAATTAACGTCGGATGAACGCGTAGCTCTAAGCCTTTTGTAGTTCGCTTCGCAATACCCAAATGTTTTATGCGGTAACCCAACTCTGCAGCATAGGCGACATCTTCGCGTGTGATCTGAGTAATGCCTTCGGTATAGACATTTTCAAACTGCAACGGCACACCAAATGCAATCGAAGCTAAAATCGTCAACTTATGTGCGGCATCTATACCTTCTACATCAAAAGTAGGATCTGCTTCAGCATAACCCAGCTGTTGTGCTTCTTTTAAAACCTCATCAAAATCTCGACCTTTATCGCGCATTTCCGTGAGAATGAAATTACCGGTGCCATTGATAATCCCTGCCAGCCATTGAATAGAATTACCGGCCAAACCTTCACGAATGGCTTTAATGATTGGAATGCCACCTGCCACCGCAGCTTCAAAAGCAACCGTAACGCCTTTTTCTTGCGCACTCTGAAATATTTCATTGCCATGCAAAGCAATTAAAGCTTTGTTTGCCGTAATGACATGTTTACCGTGCTCAATTGCTTTGAGCACTAGGTCTTTTGCTTCATCCGCACCACCAATCAACTCAATAACAATTTCAACATTGGGGTCTGTAACAACTTTATTAGAATCTTCTGTAAGCGTTATCGAAGAAGTATCACAAGCCCGTGATTTTTTGGTGTCACGCATACTAGCGATAGTAATCTGTATTCCTCTTCCAGCACGTCGTGCAATTTCATCCGCATTACGCATTAATATATTTGCAGTACCACTACCCACGGTACCGAGTCCTAATACACCAACTTTTACAGGTTCTAATACAGACATAGTCTTAAATATGTATTCAATTTATAGTTTTGGATTCTTTCAACATTTTTTTAATATTTCTAACTGCTTGGCGTGTACGATGTTCATTTTCAATTAAACTAAATCGCACATGGGTATCTCCATATTTACCAAACCCTACTCCTGGAGACACCGCAACTTTTGCTTCCTCTAGTAGTCTTTTAGAAAACTCGAGAGATCCAAGATGCATATACTGCTCAGGTATCTTTGCCCAAACAAACATCGTCGCTTTTGGCTTTTCTACTTGCCAACCAGCATTACACAAACCTTCGCAAAGCACATCACGTCTTCTTTTGTAGGTTGCACGCACTTCATCAATTACTTCTTGTGGCCCATTTAGTGCTTCAATCGCCGCTATTTGTATAGGGGTAAACATTCCATAATCCAAATATGATTTTATGCGTGATAGTGCCTCGACTAAAGTTGGATTACCACACATAAACCCAACTCGCCAACCTGGCATATTGTAAGTTTTCGACAAAGAGTAAAACTCAACTGCAATATCTTTGGCGCCGTCCACCTGGAGTATGGATGGCGCAACATAACCATCAAAAGTAATTTCACCATAGGCAATATCATGCACTAGCCACATTTGATGCTGTTTGGCGATCGCTACTAATCGCTCTAAAAATGCTAAATCGACACATTGTGTGGTGGGATTCCCTGGAAAATTCACAATCAACATCTTTGGTTTTGGCCAAGAATCTTCAATGGCTTTTTCAATCTCTGAAAAAAAATCAGAATCTTCTGTAAGTGGCACATAAATAATGTCTGCACCCGCAATTACACAACCATAGGGATGAATCGGATAAGCAGGATTTGGTACCAAAACCGCGTCACCTGGACCTAATGTAGCTAAGGTTAAATGGGCTAAGCCCTCTTTAGAACCAATAGTTACAATGGCTTCTTTTTCTGGATCTATTTCGACATTAAACTTGCGTAAATACCAATCTGCGATCGCTTTACGTAAACGAGGAATACCTCGAGACAATGAATATCGATGGGTATTTTCACGTTGCGCGGCTTCTATTAACTTATCGGTTATATGTTTAGGAGCCGGCTTATCAGGATTGCCCATGCCAAAATCGACAATATCCTCACCACGCGCACGCGCATTGGCTTTAAGTTCATTTACAATATTGAAAACATACGGGGGAAGCCGTGATATTCTGGGAAATTCTTCCATTCGATCCATCTATCCTAATAAGCGCTGAGTATAATACGCGATAAGCCAACATCTGCCCAACCCATTCTATTCATTAATCATATTCAAATTCACCTGCTCAGATGGATATTACTCAAGATTTTGCTGACGCTAATTTCGTCATCACAGGCTACGAATCTGGTAGCGTATTCATCAATAATCAAGCTCATCAGCAAAGCTTGATCATCAGCTCAGACTCATTAATTTATCCATGGGAAGTTAACGATGTATTTCAATTAAACGAAACAAACTTAGCTTCTATTTTAGAAGCTCAACCTGAGATTTTAATTATTGGTACTGGCGAAAACCTAATACTTCCTGAGCCAAAAATAATTGCGTTATTTGCACAACATCAAATTGGCCTAGAAACCATGAACACAGGTGCTGCATGCAGAACTTATGGGATTTTAGTGGCCGAAGGAAGAAAAGCCACAGCAGGAATTATTTTCCCTAAAATCTAATTAATTTTTGGCAAATACTTAATTGGATCTACGGGTTTACCTTTATATCGTATTTCAAAGTGCAGTTTAGCCTCTGAAGTCCCCGTGTTGCCTAATTCAGCAATTTTTTCTCCGCGCTTAACTTCACCGCCTTCTTTTACAAATAACTTTTTATTATGCGCATAAGCACTTATAAATTGTTCACTATGTTTAATAATTATTAAATTTCCATAACTTGCCAAACCATTTCCACTATAAACAACCTTACCCGAAGAAGCCGCTAATACCGGTTGACCAATTTTACCTCCAATGTCGATTCCTTTATTGCCACCTGATCTTGGTGAATAGGTTCGAATCACCACTCCTTTTGTTGGCCAGTTCCAGTCATGTTTGATAGGTATACTTGCCGGTTTACTAACAGTACTTTTAGCTGAAGATTTTTGTTTAGTTACAACTTTTTTCGTAGAACTAGTTTTCTTCTTTGCCTGATAAGTTTTAGAAGTGACTTGCGAAGGGCTTAATTTAAGTCGCTGCCCAGCATAAATTGTATAAGGCGAACGAATCCTATTCCAACGTGCGATTTTTTTATAATCCAAGCCATGCCGAAATGCGATTGAGTATAATGTCTCGCCCTTTAAAACAGTATGATAGCCGTGATCATAATCGTAATAGACCTCACTATTACGATTCGATACACAAGAGAATAAAAATAATATTAAAAATAATAAAAGAGAAACCGATATTATTTTTCGTATTTTTGTGGACATTAATGTAAAAATTTAAAATAAATTACTGCGGCAATAAGTAATAAGACCGTAATCCAGCCAATCCATTCCACATATTTCTTCACCAAAGGCTCAAACTTAGGCCCTGCATACTTAAGAATACCTGCGACAAGGAAAAACCGTGATCCCCTACCTATAAAAGACGCTACAATGAAAGGAATAAGTGCTAATGACAGCACACCCGCAGTGACTGTGAATAACTTGTAAGGAATAGGAGAGAAACCTGCTACAAATACTACCCATATTCCCCACTCAGCAAACCAAGATCTAGCAGTTTCAAATTTAGGCAAATATGCCGAAGTTTGTAACCAAGGGTCAATATATTCAAAGGCAAAGGCACCAATGAAATACCCAAGGATTCCACCTAATACGGAGGTAATCGTAGTTAAAAACGCAAACCACCAGGCCCTGTTTGGCCGTGCAACCGACATCGGCGCCAACATCACATCTGGAGGAACTGGGAAAAAAGAAGATTCTGCAAAGCTTAATGCACCTAAATAATAAGTTGCATGTGGGTGTTTTGACCATCCCATAACTTTTTCATAAAGCCCGGCAAACAACTTCATTTCAGCAAGCCTTTAAGACAACATAATTCATACACTTCCTTGTATTAGTGGAACAAAACTCACACCATCAAGCCGTTCTTTAACAATTCCATCTTTAGTTTTATGTAGTAACAATAAATCCTGAACTTCTGACGTTCTTCCAACGGGTATCACCAAACGACCGTTTTCATCCAACTGTTCTATTAATGCCTCAGGAATTTCTTTTGGTGCAGCAGTTACTACAATAGCATCGTAAGGTGCATAACTTTCCCAACCCCATGCGCCATCCGAAAGTTTAAATCGTATATTTCGCAAACCAAGTTCCATAGCTCGTCGTCGAGCTTGTTGATATAATGGCTCTACTCTCTCTACTGTGTACACATCTTTAATTAATGCAGCCAGAATTGCAGCTTGATAGCCTGAACCCGTACCTACTTCTAATACTTTATTAGGTATTCCATCTCTTATAATTGCCTCAGTCATGCGTGCTACAACATAAGGTTGCGAGATAGTTTGTTTATGCCCAATTGGTAGCGCAGTATCTTCATAGGCACGTGATGCCAATGCTTCATCTACAAACAAATGCCTAGGTGTCATGCGCATGGCTTCTAACACACGCTCGTTACGAATACCTTTTTCTTCTAAACGCGTGATCAATCGGTCACGCGTACGCTGAGACGTCATACCAATGCCTACATGATATTTTGAGTTCATTATTTATAGGGATACAATGTATGCTAGTTTTGGTTTGTTACATGGACTTAATTTATTAGGGCAACACAGGAACAGTTGCCGAGGAGCAAAAACCGGCGAGTGCTCGATTAGCATATCAACATTTCCTTTATAGATCACAATTCGACACCCAATTTTCAACATCTTCCATCGCTTTGTAGTGTGTTAAATCCAAGTGCATTGGTGAAACGGAAATATAATTATTATTCACTGCGTAAAAATCGGTACCAATACCTGCATCTTGTTCAGGGCCAGCAGCGCCTACCCAATATATCGGTTTGCCGCGCGGATCTATATCTTCAATAACTGGCTCAGCTTTATGTCGATTGCCTAAGCGTGTGGTTTGCACCCCTTTCAATTCTTTTTTAGCAATATCTGGAATATTAATATTGATAATCACATCACTGGGCAGCGTAGTCTCAGTAAGATTTGAAATCATTTCAGCACTCACTTTTGCAGCATCCTGCATATATTTTGGTTGAAAAGAATTAAGGGATATAGCAACTGCAGGTAATCCTAAAAAACGACCCTCAATTGCTGCTGCGACCGTGCCTGAATAAATTACATCATCGCCTAAATTCGCCCCCTGATTTATCCCTGACACTACAATGTCAGGCTCGTCTTTTAACAGACCTGTGATAGCCAAATGAACGCAATCTGTAGGGGTGCCATCCACGCTATACCAATTTTCTGCAATTTCATGGGCACGAATCGGTCGCTCAAGCGTCAAAGAATTACTTGCTGCACTGCGGTTACGATTTGGTGCTACTACTGAAATTTTGCCAAGTGGCGCTAAAGCTTCAGCTAACAACATAAGGCCGCTGGCATGAATACCATCATCATTGCTTAATAATAGGTGCATCTGTAGTACTAAAATAAGGGTAAAATTAATACAAGCGGCAGGTAGAATACTACTTAGTATCGTGAGAGAAATAGTAGCAAATTCAAACACTAAAATGGAAATTTACTGATGTCTCAGAACAAAGACTCCAGGGGAGATTTAAAAGGAAATACTAAACAAGACTCAAAATCAGAGGATGATCTCCGATTTGCTGACCTGCTGGATAGTGTAAAGCCATTACACGGAGATCATCATAATCGAGCAGATATCAAAGCTCCCAAACCAGACCCAATACCTAATGAAACATTAAAAGACGAGGAACGCGTTCTAGTAGAGTCTCTTGAAGTAAGTCTTGAAGTCGAAGATTTACAACCTGGTGATAGCTTGTCTTTTTGTCGTTCTGGAATTCAAAAAAGCATTTTTAAAAAACTTAAAAAAGGTCAATATAAAGTTGGCGCCGAACTAGACTTACATGGACACACACGCCCTGAAGCGCAAGTTATACTAGCTAAATTTATTCAGTTAGCGCGAGAAGATGATATTCGTTGTGTAAGAATCATTCATGGCAAAGGATATGGATCCAACAACCAAGGACCGAAGTTAAAACCTATGGTGAATAAATGGTTGCAACAGCGTAATGAAATCCTTGCTTTTTGTTCTGCAAGACCGAGTGATGGTGGTACAGGTGCTGTATATGTATTACTAAAATCATTACGTTAGTAACCGTGGCATCAACAAATTACCCAATCATACAATGGAGATTTAACATGCTTTTTAGCAATGCAGACAAATTTCACTAATCCTAAAATAGATTAGAAATTGAGAGACGATTGCGTTCCCAATAGAAAGTCATCGAACCCTATGCTAACCCCATCCAGTAATATTCAAACCAATTTATTGCACATCCAATGAAAGGCCCCAAACCATACGCAATATTTGATTAATAAATAATATAATACGGTATATGATTATCGAATTTAATAGCTAATATAATTAAAGTTTATGGCGTGAATCAATATAATAAGCACACAATACCAATCATTGGCCCTTATTATGAGAGATTGTTGAAACATATTATTGCGTTTATAATTTTAAACTGACATGTGATTAGAACTTATATCATCCTTTGTCTCCGTAGCAGACCATTTAAGCTTCTCTACTGCGGCTAAAGAGCTCAATGTCACTCCTTCTACTCTTAGTCGTCAGGTTCGCGAATTATAGTCCTCTCTAGGGATTCAGCTATTTGCGCGCACTACTCCCCGAATAGCCTTAACTGAATTAGGCCAGCAGTTTTGGGCAGATGTCGAACTGGTTTATCAGAAATAAATCGTGCTGAGCAAATAGTCACTAAACTAGGTGATATTCCACAAGGCCTATTACATGTCTCTGCTCCAGTAACATTTTGCCAAGCCTACATCGCACCCTTGTTAGCTGGTTATCTTGAAAAGTATCCGAAAGTTGATATCGAACTAAATCTTAATGATGGTCATGTGGATTTTTTTGCTGACCGTGTAGATGTTGCTTTTCGTGTAGGTGAATTTACCAATTTACAAAAAGGCGTGGAGCCTATTGCGCCAATTGAGTGAATACTTGTTGCATCCCCTGAGTATATAAATAATTATGGCATGCCAGAAAACCCATCTGATTTGGAATATCATCTTTGTTTAATTCATAACGTTGTAAGCCCAAATAACACCTGGACTTTCTATAAAGCGGGTAATAAAGAAGTAATCAAAGTAGACGGTAAAGTTTATGCCAATAACTTTATTCCATTACGTGAAGCTGCGATAGGCGGCAAAGGTATTGCCTTACTTGCAACCATTACAGTAATTGAAGAATTAAAAAATAGAAAACTTATTCAAGTGCTGCGTAATTGGCAGATAGCACCTGCAAATGTATTTGCTACATACCCACCTTTTGATTATATCCCACCTAAGTCTTCAACCTTTGTGGAATATATTCGTGATAACTTTTTACAACTTGCAATAGAAGAGTCTGTGTAAAACTTTTACTTACAAAGAAGTATTAGTCTCCACCCATACCCATTTTAAATGCAGTTCCAATTCCTAAAAATAGAAATACAATCCCCATAATTCCAAAATCTGCAAACATTAATGTTGCAGTAGGCAAATCTTTAATATTTTCTTCAAAACTTCCTTTTAGCCATTCTTCAAAACTGGGGTTAGTTTCAGAAATTCTTTTTAAGTGAGGAACGACAAATTCATTGAAATCTGCAATCTCAGCATCGCTTATCTCGTCAACAGCATAAATTTCGAGGTAGCCATGATCATTTAGAAAAGCTATTAACTTTTCTTTATCTTCAATACCGTCACCAAAGGCTTCTGCAGCTTTTAAATCTTGTTGATAATATATTTGATAAATTTCTTCTTCGCCTGCTATTGCAGATGTAATGTCTTGCGCCCAAGATTCTTGCAAACTCGACGTGACCATATATTTGCCACCAAAAATAGAGAGCAACGTAAATATCGCACAGATTACACCAGTGGCAATTCCTTCTGATTCAAACATCACAGCTGCTATGCCGATAGCTGCTCCAATTCCTATGGCAATAATAGCAAACTCATAACCAAACCAAACGGTAATATATTTCCACAGCAATGCGCCTACTACTGCAGCGCCTGCTGCTGCTGCTACACCAACAATATTTAAAGACTTATCTTTGTTGACTGATATAGCTTGTGTAATAGTAGTCGCATTCGCTTTTGTTTCATTAGCATTTTGATTTGAGCCAGGCTTAATATCTGCTTCACTATTAGGATTTTTTAATGCAGGTGTACTAATAGAAGCAATGTTTGCAGCAGACTGATCCGGTGCCAACAACTTATTTACATATACACCACATTCAGAACATTGCTCAGCTTTTTCTTGGTGCAGATTACACTTAGGGCACGTCATGGTAGTGTCTTCTTTAGCAGGTGCCATCTCTTCAATAGACAATGCCTTTGGATCGGATACAACATCTGGCTTATGCTCTTTTAAAGCGATCACCATACCTATACTCTCAAGGCGCGATTTCAATGCCTGCGCTTTGGTATGGTCTAAATCCTTCTTTAAAATCTTTTGTACACCAACATAAGCACTTGCTTTTTCAGGAGTAGTTTTAAAAAGCTTTGCAAAGCTGTGTTGAACGTCTGCTAAACCAAAATCGTCATGAATTTGTCCAGTGCTGATTACCGAAAATGTGGATCCGTTACTCATAAATCTAACCCTAATTTTTCAGGCTAAATTGTATAAATATGGCCATAAACACTCATCTGAATAACGATAAATGGCCAGATTACATGGCTCATTGACCCAATATCTGACTTCGCCAAGTAAGGCCAAAAAGCACCTAATTTATTGTTCTTACTTAATAATGTTTAGTCACATTTTAAAAAAAAATCAGTGTGCAAATTGTACCGCTGAATATCACTGGGAGTGAAAATGCCACTTAGTATGAAAGTTAGTTCACAATGTGGTGGTATTTATAAGATCTGAAAATACTTAAAGATCTTTCAATACAGGTTTAATTTACTTTTTCATATATCCTTGCGGGCGAATAGCTACTGAGCAATTAACTTCTGCACAAAGTGTTCCATCTTTTAAGTAATATGCATAGGTAAATGTGGGTGTACTGCGTCCTTTTTCTTCAAGTTCTTTTGCAATGATAGGTTCTAATTCGGATGGAAAGTCAAAATGTAATACTAAATCAGTTGTTCCCGCACGAAGGAAGTCTATTGTTAATTTTCGCGTCCAAGCTGCATAATCTGGGAAAAGTTTCCCGCATGAAAGTGCGGCAACGGGGTCGGAAAGTGATGCCATGAAACCACCAAACATGGTGCCCTGATGATTAATTGAAGCACCCGAGAGTGGTAACAGTAATTTTATAGAACGCCAGTCTGGTGTCAGTTCTAAAATCTTGACTTGCATCATTTTAAACGGCTCGAAATTTTCGAGCCGTTTAATAGCACCACCTAATTCGGCATCGGACATTTTAAATCTTTTTTAAGCTACTTTTTTGGCAGAAATATGCGCCTGCAATTACTAAGCAGCTTGTTTAGCTACTTTTTTTGTGGATTTTCTAGCAGTTTTCTTAACTGTTTTTTGTGAAGCTATTTCTTTATCAGGTGGGAAATCATCTACCATAATCGCCTCACGAGTTGCTTTATGTGATACCTCTACAAGTGTTGCTTCTTCTTGAGTAATGATACCTTGTGCAACCGCATCTTCTAACCAATTACCCGGCATTCCAAGTTCAGATGGTTTTATACGCGCTTTTTTAAGCTTCTTCTCCGCCTCGTTAGCTGCGATTACTGCATGAAATGCATACTGCACACAACCTATAGGATCGCTAGGATCTGTAGTTTTATAAACGCCATCGGTTAATCGGTCTCTGGTTTCAGACGGCACAATCATCCTTTTCGCCACTTCATGACCAACTTCATCATTTGGATAGCGTAAGCTTTTACCAGTTGGGAAAACAATCAAACGAAGAATTAGCCCAACTACTTTAGATGGGAAGTTACGTAGAATCTCATCTAACGCATGTTGAACATTGTATAGACAATATTTAGTGCTCCACTCTACAAACGGTAAATCTTCAGCGGGTCGACCCGTATCTTCAAAACGCTTTAAAACAGCAGAACTTAAATACATGTAACTCAAAGCATCTGCAAATCGGCCTGAGAGTTTTTCTTTACGTTTTAAGCCACCTCCTAAAAACAACATGGCAAAGTCAGATACAAAAGCATAACTCGCACTCATTCTAGCTAAACGTTTAAAATAGCCACGTGTTGGCCCTTGGACTGGACTTGGTGCTAAACGACTGCGTGTTAAACCATATAAAAATGATCTTGCACCGTTACAAACTGCATAACCAAGATGTTTAAATAACGCCTGATCGAATCTCTGCAAACCTTCTTCTTTATTATCAAGTGAGGCTGCAGTTACTTCTTCTATTAAGTGCGGATGACAACGCATTGCGCCTTGACCAAAGATAATCAAACTGCGAGTCAAAATATTAGCGCCTTCAACAGTGATACTAATTGGAATAGATTGATACGCGCGCGCAAGATAGTTACTTGGCCCGATACATATCCCACGTCCACCATGCACATCCATAGCATCATTGATCACCTGACGCATCCCTTCAGTGTTATGATATTTAAGAATTGCAGTTACTACAGATGGCTTCTCGCCATGGTCAATAGCAGATGCGGTTAATCTACGCCCTGACTCCATCATATATGATAAACCACCTATCCTTGTTAACGCTTCTTCAACACCTTCAAACTTTCCTATTGGAACATTAAATTGCTTGCGAATTGCAGCATAAGCACCGGTCATATAACTAGCAAACTTCCCTGCACCGGATCCCAAAGCAGGTAATGAAATTCCTCGCCCAACAGAGAGACATTCCACTAACATGCGCCAGCCTTTACCGATTTGATCTTGTCCGCCGATAATCCAATCCATTGGAATAAAAACATCTTTACCCCAGTTAGGGCCATTTTGAAATGCAGAATTAAGTGGGTTATGGCGATTACCTATTTCTACACCTGAAGTGGTAGTTGGTATCAATGCACATGTAATGCCTAAATCTTCTTGATCCCCTAACAAACCATCCGGATCATAGGCCTTGAACGCTAAACCTAATACCGTTGCGACTGGAGCAAGTGTTATGTATCGTTTTTCCCAATTGAGACGCAAACCCAAGACTTCTTTACCTTCATGCATGCCTTTACACACCACACCAGTGTCCGTCATGGCGCCTGCATCAGAACCTGCATTAGGGCCTGTTAAAGCGAAACATGGAATCTCTTCACCAACGGCTAAACGTGGCAAATAGTAATCTTTTTGTTCTTCAGTACCGTAATGCAATAACAACTCAGCTGGGCCGAGTGAGTTGGGTACCATTACAGAGACCCCTGCAGCTCCACTGCGTGTAGAAATTTTCATCACTACAGCAGAATGAGCGATAGCAGAAAATTCTAAGCCACCATATTTTTTTGGGATGATCATGCCTAAAAATTTATTCTTCTTAATGTACTCCCAAGTTTCAGGAGATAAATCATTTAAATCATTAGTGACTTCCCAATCATCAATCATGGCACATAGCTCATCTACAGGACCATCTAAATAGGCTTGTTCTTCTACGGTCAACTCTGAAACATTATGTTTTAACAGCTGATCCCATTCTGGATTGCCACGAAATAATTCTGCTTCCCACCAGGCTGTACCTGCTTCAATTGCGTCGCGCTCAGTTTGTGACATGGGAGGTAAGATTCTTTTTACATAGGCCAACATAGGCTTACTAAGCATAGAGAGGCGTAGGCTAGATATATTTAGTAATGCAAGTGGGATAAATAAAACCCAAAGAATGATTGCTGGTATCCCACCAAGAAATGGAGATAATGTTAGTGCTAAGAGAGCACCGCCAATTACAATTGTCCACACTGCAAATGACCATGTGGCTCTAGCTAAACCAAAAGCCAATGCTCCTATTGCTATCAACCATACAAGAAACGTCATT
>CAJHXG010000231.1_pt1 | contig 14587 bp, 15 predicted proteins | sample 9198481 | NCBI WGS metagenome assembly CAJHXG01 (sample SAMEA7708348, study PRJEB35096) | sediment metagenome | biome: marine neritic benthic zone biome [ENVO:01000025]; feature: sediment [ENVO:00002007]; material: shallow marine sediment [ENVO:03000034] sea grass bed [ENVO_01000059] ... | reverse complement strand
TTCTTGCTTGACATCTTTCATAATAATCGGCACATTTTTGCAAGCAGACTGGTAAGCAATACCGCCACCCATAATTCCTGCGCCTAATACTGCGGCCTGTTTTACCGCTTGCGCTTGCTTGCTATAGGACTTGCTAACTTTCTTAATACGCTGGTCATTTAAAAATAGACCAACCAAGTTGCGCGCAACTTTGGTTTTTGCCATTTTGACAAAACCATGCGCTTCTATTTGCATTGCTTCATCACGCAACATCGTCGCATGATGTTGTACAGTTTCAACTGCCGCAATCGGCGCTGGAAAATGGCGACCTGCTTTCGCGGCAACTACTGCTTTTGCAGATTCAAACGCCATAATACTTTCTACTTGATTGAGTTGCAGAGGTTGACGTTTTTCTTGTTTGCGTTTTTGATAATCAAGTTTGCCATCTAGACATTGTTGAACAATATGCATGGCAGCATCTTTAAGTTGAGCTATATCAACAATTGAATCTACTGCATGACATTGAAAAGCTTCTTTGGCTTTTTTTTGATCACCTGTGCAAATCCAATCTAACGCATTGTCCGCACCAATCAGCCTTGGTAAACGTACTGTGCCACCCCAGCCTGGAAAAATACCTAGTTTTACCTCTGGAAGACCAATACGAGCAGTATCGGCCATGACTCTGTAGTCTGTTGTCAGTGCCAATTCATAGCCACCACCTAATGCATAACCATTGATGGCTGTTACGGTTGGTATAGGTAAATCTTCGATATGATTAAAGAGTGCTTGTGTACTTTCTATCCAATGAATAAATTCTTTCTCGGGTAATTCAAAGAAACCTAAAAATTCAGTTACATCTGCACCAACAATAAATACTTCTTTATTACTTGAGATGATTAAGGCTTTAATACTCTCATTATCTTCTATTGCACTAACCGCTTCATTAAGCTGATCCACTACCGCTTTACTAAGCTTATTAATACTCTCACCTTCAAGATCAAATACTAGATTCGCAATCGAATCTTGAATGAAATCAACTTTGATGGCGTTGCCAGAAAATATCATACTGTAAATATTATCTTTGGAATGTCATGGGTTATATAACTATTTATTTTCTTATGCTGAGTATTTTACTAAGATGCAGAGCAAATGCCTAACCCTAAAATTTATTTAAAGAATCATAATCCAATACAAGGTAACAAACATGTCCGAAATTACTCCAGAACAAGCCAATACAAACATTGAAGCTGCACACACAGAAAGTAAAAAGCATAAGTTATCACCTCTAACTGTCGTAGTACTCGACGCGGGTGGCCACATAAAAGCACTTTCAAGAGCAGCTGCAGCAAGCTTATGCGTCCTCAAGTTGCAATGGCAAAAACTTGGGGAGCCATAGGGCTTGGAGTGTTTTCTCGCAAATTAGGAGAAATGGGCGAAGAAAGACCTATGTTTATGACTGCATTGATCAACATTGCAGATCAAAAATTGTTACCTGTACCAGGTGGAGTATTAGTACAAGATAATAATAATCAGACCATAGGCTCGGTAGGCATCACCGGAGATTTATCTGATGAAGATGAACATTTTGCAGTAACCGACATTCAAGCCGCCGGGCTAGTTGCAGATACGAGTAAAATAGCGAGCCTATTCTCGCACAATTTATTCCGTTGAATTAATGCGCTTCCTGAACATATTCTGAGATATCGTCTATATCGATATCTTGGTTGCGTCGATCATCCTGTGTGCGTCGATCTTCAGTAACAACATTTCCGTTACTGTCTTTAAGTGGAAACTCTTTTGCCTCTACATGCCGACGATCAATACCTGTGCGCGTATCTTCAGTTGTAGAGATGTTTTCAAATTCTTCTACGACTTCATGAATCGCACTGTCAAAGTAGTCTTCCATTTCACTTTGTCCTTCTATAATCATGGCAAGAATAATCGCATAAGTTGAGGCTAAAAATTGAGCAATAGGTCCACAAAAATCTATAAAACTACTATAAATACCCTATACAAATGAAAATATAGTTGTTTTATGCAACTAAATTAAACTTAATCAATAAATACTAAATACAGACTAAAACAAGACAGCTAATAGGACTATTAAGAGATTCGACTAGCTAGCACATGGATTTCATACTGTAATTTACCAACAACAGAATAATATATGCGTGCATCGCGCAAAATAATTCACAAATATCGTTCAGATAATCTTGGGAGAGAACAATGATCAAGCCGCACGGATCGGATACCTTAACGCCTTTATATGTTGAAAATGAAGCCACTCGCAAAAAGTTAGAAAAAGAAGCTGAAAGTTTACCTTCTATAATTGTGAACTCTGCAGCTGCTTCAAATGCTGTGATGTTAGGTGCTGGTTATTTCACCCCTTTAAAAGGCTTCATGACTGCAGCAGATGCAATTTCCGTTGCCGATAAAATGCAAACGAGCAATGGTTTGTTTTGGCCTACCCCTGTGCTGAATTTAGTGCCAGACGCAAGTGTGATTGGCGATGCAAAAAGAATTGCACTACGCGACCCCAATGTTGAAGGTAATTCAGTGCTTGCGATTCAAGATATTGAATCAATTGAGGAGCTAAGTGATGCACAAGTTGCGAATATTACTGAAAAAGTTTACCGCACCACTGATCCAGATCACATTGGCGCATCAACGTTTATGTCTTTAGGCAAATTTGCAATCTCTGGACCCATTCAAGTACTAAACTACAGTTACTTTAGTGAAGAATTCAAAGGTACGTTCAAAACTGCTGGCGAAATTCGTGATGAAATTGCAGAGCGTGGCTGGAATACAGTAGTAGGATTCCAAACTCGTAACCCTATGCACCGTGCACATGAAGAGCTTTGCAAAATGGCACAAGAAGCCGTTAATGCTGACGGTATATTAATTCACATGTTGCTTGGTAAATTAAAAAAAGGTGATATACCTGCCCCAGTGCGCGATGCTGCAATTCGTAAAATGGTCGAAGTATATTTTCCACCAAACAGTGTGATGGTTACTGGTTATGGTTTTGACATGTTATATGCTGGACCACGCGAAGGCGTTCTACATGCGTTGTTTAGACAAAACTGTGGTTGCACACATTTCATTATAGGTCGCGACCATGCTGGTGTAGGTGATTACTACGGTGCATTTGATGCGCAAAATATCTTTGACGACGAAGTACCAGCTGGTGCACTAGACATTGAAATCTTCCGTGCAGACCACACAGCTTACTCGAAGAAACTCTACAAAGTTGTGATGATGCGTGATGCACCAGATCATACCAAAGATGACTTTGTATTGCTTTCAGGCACCAAAGTTCGTGAAATGCTTGCTGCGGGAGAAGATTTACCTAAAGAATTTGCACGCCCTGAAGTAGCTAAGATTCTAATGGAATATTATCAAAGCATTAACTAAGCATTAATAACTTAATTTTAGATATTAAAACACAAATATGAGCAAGCGCTTTCTGCTTGCTTATATTCAAATTATATTTTAATTTCCATTGAATTCATTACACGATCTTCCATCGATTTTAATGAATTAAGATCTTCTGAAACTATTGCAAAACTACCCTTCTGTGCACCAACCAAAATCCCATTAAATTTATCATTCTTAAATGTGGTACGTTTAGTTGAGTCTTTCCAAGGAATATACATCACACTTACTGGTTTACCTTGGTTATCTGTAACTACTAAATGGGCAACCATCTTGTCTTCAATAGGACAGTTCGATACGTGTCGAATATAACCAATACTCTCATTAGCTAGTAATCCATGGTCCTGTAAAAAATTGTTTAACGATGCTAGTTTTATATTATCGTCTTTTTCTAATTCATTAGGATGGCTATCGATGTGTGCAAGCACTTCATTTCCTAGACCGTGAGATTCACCTAACTTGAACATTCCAAGTGACAAACCAACCGCTAGCACTAATGCAGCCGCGAACGACATCCATTTAAAATCACGATTACTTCTATCTTTTTTAATCGGGATTACATTTGATAGCGTACTCCCTGAATTGTTATCCATACGCTGCGCAAGGATAATTCTCGACTCCAAACCCTCAGGCACTTCAACATTAAATGCCGATTTTAATTTATCGTCGAACTGTTTAAGTTTTTGAAAGTATTCTGAGCATTGTTCACAGTCAGAGAGGTGCTGCATCATCTCCGAATTTCTACTATTCGGATCTGTTGTAAGCTCTCGTCGTGTTTCAAAACAAATGGTATCCATACTCATAATCCATGAAGATTAAATTTCAACAATATTATCTTGCCCATCTATATCAATTTCTGAACCATCATCTTCCAAAATTGCACGTAACTTTTTACGTGCACGAAATAGACGCGTCATTACAGCACCGGACTTAATATCTAAAATTTCTCCTATCTCTTCACAGCTGTAACCACCTAAAACTTGCAGCAAAAGCGGATCTAAATATTCTGCCGGCAATTCTTTCAAACTTTTGCGTAAGGCAATAACTTCTGTTTTCGCAAAACTGTCTTCAACCTGTGCAAATTGATCAACATTAATATCGTCAATTGGCGTGGTCTCCGGTCTCACCTTTTCAAAACGACGTGCGTTTTCACGTCGATAAATGGTAAATAACCAACTTTTCACAGCCTTAGGATCTTTAAGTTGATCCATGGCACGCCACGCTCTCAAAAAGGTCTCTTGCACCAGATCTTCTGAAATTTGCGCATCCTTGGTCAGCCACAATCCGTACCTATACAAGTCCTTCGAATAGGCATTTACCATTGCTTCAAACTGCGAAGTTCTAGGTCCTTCATTATCAAGACCTGAAGTACTCATCTTTCCTTACATTCTCTATGCATTTATTTGCTCTTATTATTTTCTTAATATTTATATTAGAATAATACCGAATCTAACTGTTATTACTTATTATTATCAGGCAGTTCATCCATTAGCAAACCAGGATCAATGCGTTGCCCATGCCAGTTCATGCGCCAATCTAAATGCGCACCAGTAACTCTACCGGTTGCACCGACAAGTGCAATTTTTTCTCCTTGTTCAACCCGCTGACCTACCTGTACTAAAACGTTGTCAAGATGCAGAAAAGACGAGGATAAACGATGCCCATGGTCTAACACCAAAGTACCTCCTGAGAAATACATATCACCCACATAGCTCACCACACCCGCTGCTGGAGCTACTACAGGCGTCCCCACGGGTGCTGCAACATCGATACCGTAATGTGGTTGTCGAGGCTCTCCGTTGAGTATGCGTTGACTGCCAAATACACCCGTAACCGGTCCATTTGTTGGCCAAATAAAACTGACTTTAAAATCCATGCGTTCTTCATCCTTGCTGCGCGCTTGAGAAATTTTTTTATTTTCTTGTTTAATTCGCGCTAAAGTTTTTTCATCTGGGCTAACTTGTGCCTTGGGTAAACCATTAATATGTTGAATTTTATATTCGCGCTGTGTAATTTTCAGCGCATGTTGATGCTCGCCACCATCTTGTCCCAACACTGTTAATGTCGCATTCGCAGGATAATCACGTCCAAAGCCAATAATAAATTCCCCATCTGCAGAAACACGCACCATATGCTCATTAATCTTTATTCTAGAACTAGGAGTTACTTTGCCAACGACTAAACCCCCTTGAATAAAGTTTCCTGATAATTCAAGCGCGTCCTCCTCGGCTAACAGGCTATGACTTATAAAATATGTGCAGGAAATTAGTATAAATAAATGCAGTAAACGCATATTAAGAAAGTAGTTATCTAGAGGAATACCAATCTTGCCATAAAGCAAAAGACTTATAAAAACTAAGACCTACGTTTGTTATTTGAAGTTCGACAGATGTTTTTTATATGAAATACATTACCAAACAGAATGGCAATATTAGAGACTTAGGACCAAAGAAATATATTTAGGATATGAAGTTAGCTACAAAGAATAGTAGCCATGCGGAAGGTTAATAAAAACCTTAACTATTGTTTATTTTAGCAAGCTTATCTGCGATCCGATTACGTAGAATTCCAGTATCAATTCTTGGATCTTTTTCTAATGTAGGTTTTTTAGCATCCAGATCTTCTTTCATCCATAGATGATCAATCTCATCTGTAACTTCCTGGATATCAGATTCTGCTTTAATTGGTTGAGGCAAGACTACTTCCGGTGCTTTTTTACCTGTAATTTTATCTAAAAAAGACTTCTTCCCCATGCTCATCGCTCCAAGTTTAGATAACTGATTTTGCTTTATATTTACAATAATTAAAGGCTCTCAATCACATGTTCAATGGTCGGTGACCATGAATTTCAAGTGAATAGCTGGTTTAACGAACCAAAGGCTACAAATTTGGGATGAACGGAAATGGTATTTTTAGAGCATCAAGCTATAGGAGGAATCTTCTGTCTCAAAATTAAGCCTTGATTTACTCATTGCTAAACTCCTACAGTAGGCATTATATTGAATAACGTATCAATAATTAGAGGCTTATTAGAGTCAAACTTAAAGATTAAAAGGAGAAGTTCAAATGACAGAAAATGTTGGCGAAACTGATCGCATGATAAGAATTTTAGTAGGCTTATTGTTAATCGGTCTAGCACTCGCTTTTGGTGGTGTATGGTGGTTTGGCATGATTGGAATTATTCCAGTTTTTACTGGCATAACAGGATGGTGCCCTGCTTATCTTCCATTTGGAATTTCAACCTGTAATTAACAACACTTAGTCATCTAGAACAGCAATTAGCTCTAAAAATGCCTGAAACTTGACTCTTCAGGCCGGTCAACTCTGGCCAGAATATTTTTAATTAACTAATGCTTACAAATGGCACTAAACACTGAAAAATTTCGCGATTATCTTGAGGGTGAGCACCCCATCGATGTGATGGGCATTTTTATAAATCGTTCAGGTATTCGTATTCAGTATCGAGAACAGTTGGGTGATGAACAAATTGATCGACAACTTCGTAAAGCACATTTGCATGAATCGGCCGAGTCTTTTATCAAAAAAGCGGCATACATGGATGCTCATTTAGATCGCAATAGCGAGATGATGATGCAATTAGGCATTGGCAATGTAGATATAGCAGTACAAAGAGTAAAAAGCACACCACAAACAAATACAAACATCGAGTATCGCCTACGGCAAGACACCGTAAGAAACTCCGATAGCCAATATTTGTTTGCTACCAAGTATTACCCCTTGAGCTGTAAAGATGAGGCCGATATCACCGCACAAACCCTTAGAGAACATGTTTGCGCAGAAGATGAAAAAAAATACGTATTAGAAGTGCAATTACTTGGCGCTTCTGAGCATTATTCTTCTATGGCTAGATTCCACACAACCGAATCTTACGCAGCCATTATGGGGTTAGAAACTCTCGGTTAAAGTTATAAATATTAACTTTTAGCCGTTTGCAGCAAATAGATTGCGTATCTTTGGCACAATCACTTTAAACTGCGAAGATTCAAAGAAGTCTAAAATAGGTTCAGGGCGTCCCGCATGGAAGCCTTGAGCAAAATCAACTCCGATTTCTTTTAGAATCTTAAGAATATCTTCATTCTCTACATATTCAGCAATTGTCTGTTTACCCAACACGTGTCCCATTTCATTAATGGCTTTAACCATCGCACGACTTACGTTGTCATGATGAATATCTTTTACAAACATGCCATCTATTTTTAAGAAATCCACGGGTAGAGTTTTCAAATATGCAAATGATGACAAACCTGAACCAAAATCATCCAAGGCAAAATAACAACCGAGGTCTTTCAAGCTTTGTACGAAAGATGTCGCTTGATCTAAGTTAGCTATGGCTGCAGTTTCTGTAATCTCAAAACATATTTTGCTAGGTTCAATCTCATATTCTTTTAATTTCGCCATTGTAAATGGCAAGAATCCTTCAGATACTAGAGATTGACCTGATAGATTAATCGAGCATTTATCAATCTGCGCTAATACACTTCTATTTTCTGCTAGAAGCATTAAAACTTTATCTAATATCCATCTATCAAGCTTAGGGGCACGGTTATAGCGCTCTACAGCAGGCAGGAATGCATTTGGAGGTACCAAGCGCCCATTATCATCTTGCATGCGAATCAAAATTTCAAAGCCATTTTTATCTACTTGAACATTTTTATTTGCTTTAATATTAATAATAGATTGAGCTGTAACTACCAGACGCCCCTCATTTAAAGCCTTATCAAATCGCTGTAACCAACGTTCTTGTCCACGTCGACGGTTAATATTCTCATCACCTTCTCTAAATACTCGTACACAATTCCTGCCTGCCTCTTTAGCTAGATAACAGGCACTGTCTACAGCCGATAACACATAAGATAAGTCAAAACATTTCTGATTAATTTCTGCCACACCAATACTGGCTTCAACATTGAAGCTTTTCTGTTCCCAAATAAATTTATATTCTTGTATAGCTTGTAAGATTTCATGCGCCTTCTCTTCTGCCTCCTCCAAGGAACAACCTGAAAGCAATAGTGCGAACTCGTCTCCACCAAGACGCGCAAGAATGTCTGAGCCTCTAAGTTTACTTTTAACTAAATTACTAAACTGAATTAACAACTCATCGCCTGCAGCATGACCATACAAATCATTTACCATCTTGAATCGATCAAGATCCAAGTAAATCAACGAGCTCTTTTTTTGTTTAGTTTTTGCATTAAGAATTGCTTTTCGAACATTACGTTCAAATTCTGACCGATTAATCAAACTCGTCAAGGAATCATGGCTAGCCTGGTAGCGTAAACGTCTAGCTAACAGACGCAAATTGGTAACATCATTCATTACGGTTACTGCACCATAAAGCTTGCCAGTTTGCGAAATTAACGGCGTCACCATCAACTGTACGGTATACTTTGTACCGGCTTTAGTAATGATATCTGCATTTAATTTTTGATTCTTCTTTTGACTACCTGACAAACAAGAAAGAATTGGGCTTTCAATTTTTTGTTCTGACTCTTCTTCATATAGGTCAATAATTTTTTCTATATGTTTTCCTTTTGCTTGTTCTTCATCACAATTTAGGAAACGCGAAGCGGCTTGATTTATATATTGCACCTCGCCTCGTTCATTTGTGGTTATTACTGCGTCCACAATTGAGCGCAAAGTGGCTACAACTTTATCTTTCTCATCCGCCAACTGCACTTGGGCTTGTTTTTGCAGATGAATATCACTAATTGAGCCTACAACTTTTTTTGCATTACACATGAAGTCATAATCTGCTGTGCCACGAATTACAAACCACCTATAACCTTGTTTCTTAACTGCAATACGTGTTTCAAGTAATAAGTGCTTGCCTTTCTCAGTAATTAATTTACCCCAGGCATTGGCAAATAGATCACGATCATCAGGATGTATTAATCTCTGTAATTGAGATAGCCCTATTTCACATTCATCCACTTTCAAGCCTAATAACTCATACATTGGTTGCGACCACCACTCCGAACCTTCCAAACCTGCCTGCCATTCCCAAATACCTTCCTGTGCACCTTGAATCACATTTTGGAATTTATTCTCGCTCTCTATAAGTGCTGCTTCTGTTTGTGATCCTGAGGTATTATCAGTAAACGTCCAGATCAGGAATGAACCTTCTGCTTTTCGAATTAACTTAATGTTAACTTGCAACCACTTTTCATGATTATCCCAACGACTACTGCTTTTACCAAAAGTTGAGACTCTTAAGTCTCTAACAAAGCCCTGCTCTATTAGTAATTTGTTTATCTTCTTTATTGACTTTGCATCAGTAAAGACATCTCTTAATCTAGTTTGATTTTCAGTACCAGGAACAATGTTTAGTATCCTTAGTGCAAGTTGATTTATAAATTTAACTTCATCGCTATTATTTTCTGTTACACATACCGCTACAGGAATTGAATCAATTAGATTCGACCAATTCTCGCTACCTAAAGAAGTTATATTCTCACCATCTTGATTAAGATTATTTTCTTTATATTTAATACTTTCAATTCGAATTACTTTATTTCTTTGATCTAGAAAGTACTTCCACTCAAAGTCATACCCATAGATTCGATTCGCTGAGACAATTACATCACCGCTATGCAAAGCACGACTAACGAGTTCAAAGTGATCATCAGGTAGAAGGCGATTAACCTTTGGAGCTGTTAGTGTTTTAGCTAATGTGCGCGCAACTTGATTTGCTTCAATAATTCGCCCGTCAAATCTACACATAAGTTCAATAGGCGCAGAATTACCCATACCGGACAACAATCCAGAAGTAAGCTTTTTAAAACTTCCTAATTTTGAACTAGATTTATTAGGCATAGTAATAAACACAGAACTATGCTGAAAGACTCATCCATTGAGCAGCTAAGCCCACAGACAATAATCTGCCACGCTTAAGTCCTTTTCTCCAACTCCAATGTATTGATTAAAAGTAGAATTTTAGCGTCTAATTAGAAAAAAACAGTGACCGAGTAGAACGAGTGAAGCATTTAGCATGTTGACCGCAAAAATACTGAAATCACAAAAAGATCTAGAAATTATAACAACCCACAATTAAACAATAAGTTACAGAAGCAATCCTATTATGAGTGCATTTTCCAAAGATTTGACTTAAGGGTCGTTAACTTAGGAGTTTATTTAGGCCAACATAGCCGAAGAAAATACATTAAAAACAACCTAAACTCTCGTTTCAAGCATGACTATGGAGGCAGTTTTCAACTACCTATTCATAACTGAATTGTACATTATTAATTTATTATTGAGATTGTTCAGTAGATTTTTTTAATTTAAATACTTTTACATCACACTAGTGATAACTAGTAGCTTGCATAACTAAACCCAAATAAATTAATGCTATAAGAAGAAATAGTATAAGAAAGAGAATATGTACAGTACGCAAGACTACCCAATAACCTTTAAAGCGTGTCCAATCCACTCTCTCATATGCAGTAACTCAATATAGATATCTTGCAACGAAATGGCTTTAAATATGACAAGCCAATATCTTTAAACCTCCATTATTCGGTGTTTTATTCCATGTAGCAGAACATTTTATGCCAAAAATGTTCGACTTAAAGCCTGGAAGCGTTATGATTCGGCTAGAAATTTACAACGGCATGCCACGAAAAGCTGCTCTATAACCCCTCGCTACAGGAGAATGCAATATGTTTGGATTAGGTGGGAAAAACAAGGACTTTAAAGTAACTATTAAAAATACAGGGCAAACCTTTGAGGTCAAAGGCGGCATCAATCTTTTGCAAGCTGCAAAGAATGCTGGTATCGATTGGCCTTGCGATTGTAAAGTTGGTTCATGTGGTTCTTGCCGTGCAAAGCTAGTGAGCGGAAAAGTTAAAGAATTAACTGACTTTGCTTATACCCTAGATGGCGATATGTTGAAAAACAATTACATCCTTGCTTGTCAATCCCGTTTGAAAACTGATCTTGAAGTTGAGGTTGATTTTGATCAAGGCGCAATCAACCCAGATTACAAATCTTAAACATTACTTTTCTCATAAAGCGTGGTGAACTATTTGCCACGTTTTTTTATTGCCTAAAATGTTTTTCAATATGCACGTCGCCCGCTAATGACATTTTGGACTAGCCTACAAATTTGGAAAGAAAGTGCTTACAACACCATGTGGTGTTTAATTGGCTGCTCAATTAGTGACTTTGGCTCCATTGCCTTTTTTCAATTCACTAAATTAATATCAATCCATTGCTTATACTCACCTTAGCGGTGATTAATGGATTGAAAACTAGCATAGTTCTATAAACCGCCATACTGAGCAGAAAAGGTATGACACTTAAAAATGCACTCAGCACTGCACTAGGTATGAGTTTTATATCGATGGTTTCTATGGAAGTAGCCATGAATATTACCGATTACTTTTTAACCGGCCACGCAAAATTAATTTGGTGGGTTATCCCTATAATGCTTTTAGTAGGGTTTTTAACTCCTTGGCCATATAATTATTGGCGTCTAAAAAAGTTTGGCCAAGCTTGTTGCCACTAAAATAGTGCCAAAAATAATATTACAAGAAAAATCAGAAGACAGCTCGCATAGTCAATTTCAATTACTTAAAGAAAATCGCTTTCGACCTTTCTTTCTGACTCAGTTCTTTGGCGCCTTTAATGATAATGTCTTTAAAAATGCATTATTTATACTTATTGCATTTCAAAGTAGCTACGCAGGCTCTACTGACTCAACCAATATCATCAACCTGGCAGCTATTCTATTTATAGCGCCGTTTCTATTGTTTTCAGCAATAGCAGGCCAAATTGCTGATAGATATGAGAAGTCATCTTTAATCAGGCGCATAAAACTAGCAGAGATCTGTATCATGTTAGTTGCAGCATTTGGCTTTTACTTTCAAATAATTCCTCTACTTTTATTTGCATTATTTTCAATGGGTATGCAATCGTCACTATTTGGCCCGATTAAATATTCTATCATTCCACAGCACCTTAAAAAAGATGAACTCGTTGGAGGAAATGCTCTAGTCGAAACTGCAACATTTGGTGCAATTTTACTCGGTACGATGTTAGGTGGAATTTTAATTGGTCTATCTGCTGGCGCTAAATTGCTAATACCGTTCGCAATGTTAACGCTAGCGATGCTGGGTTTTCTAAGCAGTATAAAAATTCCTCTTGCTCCAGCTGTTGACCCTAATTTAAAGCTTAAATGGAATACTCTATCTGAAACATTTAACAACCTGGTTGCACTACGAGAAAATAGAACCGTATTTAATTCAGTCCTAGGTGTTTCGTGGTTTTGGTTTTTAGGATCAACTTACATAACACAGCTACCTAATTTCACACGTCTTTCATTAGGTGCTAATGAACAAGTTGTAACATTTTTTCTTGCTCTTTTTTGCATAGGCATTGGGATTGGCTCATTAACCTGTGAACGGCTTTCTAACCGTACTATTGAGTTAGGTCTTGTACCTGTCGGCTCTATTGGACTTACAATTTTTGGTGCAGACTTATTCTTTGCAACTACTACTCACACAACTGCTGAACTAATTGGATTTAAAGAATTTATATATAACCAAACTAATTGGCGCTTAATTCTCGATATCTTACTATTAGGTGTATTTGGTGGAATCTACATCGTACCTTTGTATGCCTTGATACAAGCTCGCTCTAATCCTAAACGCCGTTCCCGCATTATTGCTGGCAACAATATTCTCAATGCTCTATTTATTATAGTCGCTGGAATATATGCAATTGCCCTTACTAGAGCTGGGCTCAGCATACCGCAGTTGTTTTTAATAGCCGCAATATTAAATGCAGTAGTCGCTATTTACATATACACATTGATTCCAGAATTTTTTATGCGTTTCGTTGTGTGGGTTTTAGTGCACCTTGTATATCGGGTTAAAAAAGTAGATTTGGACAACATCCCAGAAGAAGGTGCCGCAATTGTAGCTTGTAATCATGTAAGTTTAATGGATGCACTGATTATTGGTGGCTGCGTACGACGCCCGATTCGTTTTGTGATGTATCATAAAGTTTTTAACATTCCATTTTTGAGATTTATTTTCAAAACCGCAAATGCGATACCTATTGCACCGAAAAAAGAAGATCCAGAACTTTTAGAACAAGCATATAGTCGAATTGCCAGTGAACTACAAATGGGAAATGTAGTAGGTATTTTCCCCGAAGGAAAACTAACCTTAGACGGTGAGATAAATGATTTTAAAACTGGCATTGAACGCATACTTAAAGAAACTCCCGTACCTGTTGTTCCAATAGCATTAGAAGGTATGTGGGGCAGCTTTTTTAGCAACAAGCATGGGAAACCACTAAGCGGCATCCCACACAGATTATTGGCAAAAATTAAAATTACTGCTGCGAAAGCATTGCCTGCAGATCAAGCAAGCGCAGCATCTCTACAAAAGGCGGTGTCTAAATTACTTAATTAGCAGATGTTTTAAATACCATTAAATAGTATAAAATAAGCGCTATAATATTTATAAATAAAAACACTCTCTATTTAACAACATGCCAATATACCAGATAAAACATCATACGTTGGATGCATATTCTGTCAAAGCGATTCGCAGCATTTTGGGCGAAAAAAGATATATTGTTGATGAATTTATCAAACAGATCGAAACTTACATCGAAGACTACTATGCTGTAGTCAGAAGTAGTTTAGATATACCTCAATCAAAAGCCACAGCAGACCAACTTGATATTACTGCGGAAGATATTAATAAAGTCCTAAATGACTTACATACCTTACCCACTTTTGGCATTCCTTTATTAAAAGCCAAAGCTTCCTTCTCAGGATTAGGTTATTTGCCCGAAATTTTAGATCGCACACGTACAGATTTAATGCATGTAAGAGATATTATAACTTGGGCAACCGATAACATTCGCGGTGAAAACAATCAAGACGCCCTGCATCGCATAAAAATGCTAATCACCAAAGTCGCTAAATTATATAAGGATAAGTTTAACAAGCCACTACATATACATGAAAAATCTGATTTCATGCGAATCATGCAAATCATTTTTTTAGAAATCGATGAGACATTTTCTACCACGATGATTGAAAGAGAAATAGACTCACTTAATGAAGAAGATCTGTCAACAAGATACTAACGCATTACGGTTACAGAAGATCTATCAAAAATATTTGTATACTTCTTCA
>CAJHXG010000275.1_pt1 | contig 14609 bp, 7 predicted proteins | sample 9198481 | NCBI WGS metagenome assembly CAJHXG01 (sample SAMEA7708348, study PRJEB35096) | sediment metagenome | biome: marine neritic benthic zone biome [ENVO:01000025]; feature: sediment [ENVO:00002007]; material: shallow marine sediment [ENVO:03000034] sea grass bed [ENVO_01000059] ... | reverse complement strand
ATGACCATCTCGGTGCCAGCTGGAAGTTCACACGCGCCGGTCACATCCGTGGTTCTGAAGTAGAACTGGGGACGATAGCCATTGAAGAATGGAGTGTGTCGTCCACCTTCTTCTTTGCTAAGGATGTAGATTTCCGCTTCGAATTTGGTGTATGGGTTGATGCTGCCAGGCTTGCACAGTACTTGGCCACGTTCCACTTCTTCGCGCTTGGTGCCGCGTAGGAGTACCCCTACATTGTCCCCGGCTTGGCCTTGGTCGAGTAGTTTGCGGAACATTTCCACCCCGGTACAGGTGGTCTTGGTGGTGTCTTTAATGCCGACGATTTCAATTTCGTCACCCACATTGATAATCCCGCGCTCGATTCGTCCGGTTACTACGGTGCCACGTCCTGAGATGGAGAATACGTCTTCCACCGGCATGATGAAGTCGCCGTCAATAGCACGCTCGGGTTCTGGAATGAAGGCGTCCATTTCTTCTACCAGTTTGACAATCGAAGGAATGCCAATATCGGAGGTGTCACCTTCTAGGGCTTTTAATGCAGAACCGATCACGATTGGGGTGTCGTCGCCTGGGAATTCGTAGGTGGAAAGTAGATCACGAATTTCCATTTCTACGAGTTCGAGTAGTTCGGCGTCATCGACTTGGTCGGCTTTGTTCATGTACACCAGGATGTAAGGTACACCTACTTGTCTCGCTAGAAGGATGTGTTCTCTGGTTTGTGGCATCGGGCCGTCCGCTGCACTTACTACAAGGATCGCACCGTCCATTTGCGCCGCACCGGTGATCATGTTTTTGACGTAGTCGGCGTGTCCCGGGCAGTCTACGTGAGCGTAGTGGCGATTCGGGCTTTCGTATTCTACGTGCGCGGTGGCAATGGTAATGCCGCGCTCGCGTTCTTCCGGCGCGTTATCAATCTGGTCATAGGCTTTGAATTCACCACCATGACTCTCGCCCATCACTTTGGTTAACGCCGCCGTTAACGTGGTCTTGCCATGGTCTACGTGACCTATCGTGCCCACATTCACATGCGGCTTATTACGCTCAAACTTCTCTTTCGACATTTTCTTTTACCTCACAAAAGATATCTAGATCAACAACTTACGACTAAAACTTTAAAACTTATTAAATGTTCTTTTTAATCAAACCATCAGAGAGTTTATTCGGAACCTCTTTATATTTATAAAATTCCATTGAGTAAGTAGCACGACCTTGTGTTGCTGAACGCAAGTCTGTCGCGTAACCAAACATCTCTGACAAAGGTACTTCAGAACGAATTATTTTCCCCGAAGGACTTTCTTCCATTCCACCTACCATGCCACGGCGACGGTTCAAGTCACCCACTACATCACCCATATAATCTTCGGGTGTCACTACTTCAACTTTCATAATCGGCTCCAACAAAACCGGGCCCGCTAATTTCATACCTTCACGGAAGCCCATCGAGCCGGCTATTTTAAACGCCATTTCTGAAGAGTCCACATCATGATATGAACCATCATATAAAGTCACTTTGACATCGACGACCGGATAACCTGCTAGCACCCCATTATCCATCGCCTCTTTTACACCCTTCTCTACCGCAGGTATATATTCACGAGGCACTACACCACCAACAATCTCATTTACAAATTCAAAACCATCACCTGGAGGCTGAGGTTCAATCCTTAAATACACATGGCCATACTGCCCACGACCGCCGGACTGTCGCACAAACTTACTCTCATGATCAATACTATTTTTAATCGTTTCTCGATATGAAACTTGCGGCGCACCCACATTTGCTTCTACATTAAATTCACGCTTCATGCGGTCGACGATAATATCTAAATGCAGTTCACCCATACCAGCAATAATTGTCTGCCCAGACTCTTCATCAGTCTTGACACGAAACGATGGATCTTCCTGCGCTAACTTTTGTAACGCCACACCCATCTTTTCTTGATCTGGCTTGGTTTTTGGCTCTACCGCAACCGATATAACCGGCTCCGGAAATTCCATACGCTCTAACTTGATGACATGTTTTGCGTCACAAAGTGTTTCACCCGTAGTTACATCCTTTAAACCAACGGCTGCTGCAATATCTCCTGCACGTACTTCTTTAATCTCTTCACGTGAATTGGAATGCATTTGCAATATTCGCCCTACACGTTCCTTCTTACCTTTAATAGAGTTGTAAACTGAATCTCCTGAACTCAATACTCCCGAGTAGACTCTAAAAAACGTTAATGTTCCTACATAAGAATCCGTTGCAATTTTAAATGCCAATGCCGCAAACGGTTCTTCATCGGAAGATTTTCTTTCTGCCTCAGTGTCTTTACCATCATCTAAAATACCTTGAATAGCAGGCACATCTGTAGGCGATGGCATATAGTCAATAACTGCATCCAACATAGCTTGCACACCTTTGTTTTTAAACGCTGAACCACATAAAGCCGGTACAATTTCGTTTGCTAATGTTCGATGGCGCAATCCTTTGCGAATATCGTCCTCTGATAGGATTCCTTCTTCTAAGTACTTCTCCATAATTTCATCAGATGATTCAGCTGCAGCTTCTATTACACTTTCTCGCCACTTTGCGCTATCAGCCTGCATCTCTGCAGGAATGTCTCGTTCTTCAAAAGTGGTACCTAAATCAGTTTCGTTCCAATACACTGCTTTCATTTTTACTAAATCAACCACGCCCTTGAAGCTCTCTTCCGCGCCAATGGGCAATTGAATTGGTACTGCATGCGAACCCAATCGTTGTTTAATTTGCTCAACAACGTTCAAAAAATCTGCGCCAGCGCGATCCATCTTGTTAACAAACGCCATGCGAGGCACATTATATTTATTTGCTTGCCGCCATACGGTTTCAGACTGCGGCTCAACACCATCCACTGCAGAAAAGATGGCACATGCACCATCTAAGACACGCAATGATCGCTCCACCTCAATAGTGAAATCTACGTGACCAGGGGTGTCAATAATGTTAATGCGGTGCTGATCGAACTGACCTGCCATACCGCTCCAAAAACAAGTAGTAGCCGCAGAAGTTATAGTAATACCGCGCTCTTGCTCTTGCTCCATCCAATCCATAACAGCAGCGCCGTCATGCACTTCACCAATCTTATGTGAAATTCCAGTATAAAAAAGAATGCGTTCGCTTACTGTAGTTTTGCCGGCGTCAATGTGCGCTACGATACCAATATTTCGATATCGCGAGATTGGGGTCTTACGCGCCATGAGAAAGTGCTATTCACGCTACCAACGATAATGTGAAAAGGCCTTGTTAGCTTCTGCCATACGTAAAGTTTCTTCACGTTTTTTCATTGCAGAACCTTTTTGTTCAGCAGCATCTACTAGCTCACCGGCTAATTTATTAATCATGGATTTTTCGCCACGTTTTTTCGCAGCATCAATAATCCAACGCATTGCCAAGGTAGTTTGACGTACCGGGCGAACTTCAACAGGGACTTGATAAGTGGCTCCACCTACACGGCGTGACTTAACCTCTACAAATGGACGAACATTCTCAAGAGCTTTTTTGAAAACTTCCAAGCCATCTTGGCCACTCTTACTATTTACACTATCAAATGCTTGATAAAGAATTTTTTCAGCAGTAGATTTTTTACCATGCTTCATCAACATATTTACAAACTTAGCAACCAGCAGGTCACCAAATTTCGGATCAGGTAAAATTTCTCTTTTCGGGACTTCTCTTCTACGTGGCATAATTATTTTGCTCTGCTAATCTACTTTTTGATTTACTTAATTTTTTTACGATTTTGGTTTCTTAGTACCGTACTTAGAACGACCTTGCATACGGTCTTGTACACCTTGGGTATCTAAACTGCCGCGTACTGTGTGATAACGAACACCAGGCAAATCTTTTACACGACCGCCACGAATTAGTACTACTGAGTGTTCTTGCAAATTATGACCTTCACCACCGATATAGCTAGTTACTTCGAAGCCATTAGTTAAACGCACACGTGCAACTTTACGCAAAGCTGAGTTCGGCTTCTTAGGTGTAGTGGTATACACACGGGTACATACTCCACGCTTTTGTGGGCAGCTGGCCAAGGCAGGAACATTACTTTTTTCTATCTTGCGCTTACGCGGTTTACGTACTAACTGATTTGTTGTTGCCATAATTTTCTTTCTTAAATGTACCGATTAAATTCACCAGGCTTAAATATACAAGGGCATAAATAAACACAGGCCGATGAAATATCGGCCTGTGTGTAGCCGCGAAATTGTAGAAATCCATAGCTACACTGTCAAGCAAACCCTTGCTTTAATTATTGAAATACGTTGATTCTTATTGGTTTATACCCATTAAGAGCCTATTTTGAGTCCATTGAGCTTTCTACTGAAGGACTCTCTTTTCCTATGCTAGTTGCCTCAGCATTAGATAGCTCTTCCGCTAAAGCCTCTTCCATCATTGCTTCAGAGGGAGCAGCCTGTTTTTCTTGCTCTTCTTCAGCTGCAGACATGTTCGCCAAAGATTCTAAACGACGTTGCTCGTGGTATGCCAAGCCTGTTCCTGAAGGTATTAAGCGACCAACAATTACGTTCTCTTTCAACCCGCGCAACATATCTCTTGAACCGCGCACTGATGCTTCTGTAAGCACTCGTGTGGTTTCTTGGAACGAAGCCGCAGAAATAAAGGACTCAGTCACTAATGACGCCTTAGTTATACCCAACAAAACAGGGTTATAGGTTGCAGGTTGTTTACCTTCAGCTTCTAACTTTTCATTTAGATCAAGTAAACGCGACTTTTCAACCTGCTCATTGCGCAAGTAGTTGGTGTCGCCAGAATCGACAATTTCTGCTTTACGTAGCATTTGTCTTGTAATCACTTCAATGTGCTTATCATTGATACCTACACCCTGGAGTCGGTATACATCTTGGATTTCTTTTACTAAATATTCAGCAAGTGTGGTAACACCAAGCAGGCGTAAGATATCATGTGGATTCAGTTCTCCGTCTACAACAACCTCACCCTTCTCAACATGCTCACCCTCGAACACATTGATTTGTCTCCACTTTGGAATCAACACTTCTGTAGACTCACCGTCTTCATTAGTAATAACTAAACGCTCTTTACCTTTTGTATCCTTACCAAAACTTACCGTTCCGGTTTGTTCTGCTAACACAGCAGGTTCTTTCGGCTTACGCGCTTCAAATAAATCTGCAACACGTGGAAGACCACCAGTAATATCACGAGTCTTTGAAGACTCTTGTGGGATACGTGCAATTACATCGCCCACATCTACTGCATTACCGTCTTGTAAATTAACTAATGCACCTGGCGGCAAAATATAATGTGCTGGAATTTCAGTACCAGCAAATGTGAGTGGCTCACCTTTGTCATCTAATAAATTAACTGAAGGACGTAAATCCTTACCTGCTGCAGGACGACTCTTTGGATCTGAAATAACAGTTGAACTTAAGCCAGTAACTTCATCGGTAAATGAATCAACCGTTACCCCATCAGCAAAATCCGTTAACTGAACTTTACCCGCAACCTCTGTAATGATTGGATGCGTGTGTGGATCCCAAGTCGCTACAACTTGTCCAGATGTAACACTATCTCCATCGTTTACCGAAATAGTTGCACCATATGAAATCTTATAACGCTCTCTTTCACGACCTTGATCATCAACAATTCCCAATTCACCAGAACGAGATACCGCAACGTTGTGGCCATTTTTATGTTGCACAAGTTTAATATTGTGCATACGAATAGTACCGCTCGATTTAATCGTAATATCGCTTGCAGATGCTGCACGACTAGCTGCACCACCAATATGGAAAGTACGCATTGTAAGCTGTGTACCCGGCTCACCGATCGATTGCGCTGCAATAACACCGACAGACTCACCCATGTTTATTAGGTGACCACGTGCGAGATCACGACCGTAACAAGACGCACAAACACCATAACGTGTATCACAAGTTATTGGTGTACGCACCTTAACTTCGTCGATACCAATATCTTCAAACTTATCTACCCATGCTTCGTCTAAGAAGGTTCCGGCTGGCATCGCTACATTGCCTTTAACATCCATTACATCTTCTGCAGTCACCCTTCCAAGCACTCGACTCGGCAAGGTTTGTACTACATCACCACCTTCGATAATAGGTGTTAGCAACAAGCCATTTGTAGTGCCGCAATCTTCTTCAGTCACTACTAAATCTTGCGAAACATCCACTAAACGACGTGTCAGGTAACCAGAGTTAGCCGTTTTAAGTGCGGTATCGGCTAATCCTTTACGTGCACCATGTGTTGAGATGAAGTACTGCAATACATTCAAACCTTCTCGGAAGTTAGCAGTAATTGGTGTTTCAATAATCGAACCATCTGGTTTTGCCATCAATCCGCGCATACCTGCTAGTTGACGAATTTGTGCTGGCGAACCCCGCGCACCAGAATCAGCCATCATATAGATAGAGTTGAAGGAATCTTGCTTAACAATTTTACCCTCTGCATCTTCCACTTCTTCGCGACCCAAGCCATCCATCATTGCTTTAGCAACTTGATCATTAGTGCGTGACCAAATATCAATTACTTTATTATAGCGCTCGCCCTTGGTTACCAAACCAGATGCATACTGAGAAGCAATTTCTTTTACTTCATTTTCTGCTTCAGTCAAGATCGTTTGTTTTGCATCTGGGATCACCATGTCATCCGCACAGAACGACACTCCTGAACGAGTTGCAAATTTAAAACCGGTATACATGAGTTTATCTGCAAATATAACAGTGTCTTTTAAACCTACACGTCGATAACAAGCATTTAACAAACTTGAAATTGCACGCTTATCCATATCGCGATTAACTAATTCGTATTCCAAACCTTTAGGCAACATTTGCGACAAAATACCGCGACCTATTGTAGTTTCTATAATTCTACGAATAGGAGTGCCTTCACCATTCTCATCAATATCATAATCATCAACACGAATTTTCACTTTTGCATGCAAATGAACCGTGCGGTTTTCATATGCTCGCTCGGCTTCTTCAATATCCGCAAAGATCATGCCTTCGCCCGGAACATTGATTTTTTCACGTGTTAAGTAATAAAGACCCAAAACGATATCCTGAGATGGAACAATAATAGGCTCACCATTTGCAGGTGACAGAATATTATTGGTAGACATCATTAATGCGCGCGCTTCAAGTTGGGCTTCTATAGATAACGGCACGTGCACAGCCATTTGGTCGCCATCAAAGTCAGCATTAAATGCCGCACATACTAAGGGGTGCAGTTGAATCGCCTTACCTTCAATTAAGGTTGGCTCAAATGCTTGAATACCTAATCTATGTAACGTTGGTGCGCGGTTAAGCATAACTGGATGCTCACGAATCACTTCTTCAAGTATATCCCAAACTTCGGCACCTTCTTTTTCTACAACTTTTTTACAAGCCTTGATAGTTGGCGCAATGCCGCGCATATGAAGTTTGCTGAAAATAAATGGCTTAAATAATTCCAAGGCCATCTTTTTCGGTAGACCACATTGTTGCAATCGTAAAGTTGGTCCTACTACAATTACTGAACGACCAGAATAATCAACACGCTTACCTAGCAAGTTCTGTCGGAAACGACCTTGCTTACCTTTAATCATATCTGCAAGCGATTTCAGAGCGCGTTTATTGGTTCCCGTAATCGCACGGCCACGACGTCCGTTATCTAATAAGGCATCGACCGCTTCTTGCAACATGCGTTTTTCATTACGCACAATGATGTCAGGCGCATTGAGTTCTAATAGCCTTTTTAGACGATTATTACGATTAATCGCACGGCGATATAAATCATTTAAATCAGATGTCGCAAAACGACCGCCATCCAGAGGTACTAATGGACGTAAATCAGGTGGCAATACTGGTAATACAGTTAACACCATCCACTCAGGCTTGTTACCTGATTCAATTAGCGATTCAATTAGCTTAATACGCTTAGACAAACGCTTAAGTTTCGCCTCAGAACGAGTTTCTTTTATTTCATCGCGCAGCTCAACGACCTGCTCTTCCAAATTAACTTGCTTAAGCATGTCTAGAATCGCTTCTGCGCCCATACGCGCATCAAACTCATCGCCATACTCTTCAATCGCTTCAAGAAAAGTGTCATCCGATAGTAGCTGCTTGTGCTCAAGACCGGTCATACCAGGATCAACTACTACAAATGCTTCAAAATATAGAATGCGCTCCACATCTCGCAAGGTCATATCTAACAAAAGACCGATTCGCGAAGGCAGCGATTTTAGGAACCAAATATGTGCAACCGGACTGGCTAATTCAATGTGGCCCATGCGCTCACGACGCACTTTAGTAAGCGTTACTTCAACGCCACATTTTTCACACACCACACCACGATGCTTAAGACGCTTATACTTTCCACACAAACACTCATAGTCCTTATTTGGACCAAATATTTTTGCACAGAACAAACCATCACGTTCAGGTTTGAAAGTTCGGTAGTTTATTGTTTCTGGCTTTTTAACTTCTCCATATGACCATGAACGAATCATGTCCGGCGAAGCCAAGCCAATACGTATCGAATCAAAGTCTTCAACTTGGCCCTGATTCTTTAATAAACTAAGTAAATCTTTCATTACGTCTCCAGTAAATACGTCTTTAATGCAATCGTTAGTTGCAACTTAAATAACAAATACTTTTTAAAACTATTTCTTGTAATAACTTTTTTGGAAAGTTCAATTATGTTTCTTGTTCGAAATCAATATTTAGTCCCAGTGATCTAATTTCCTTCATCAATACATTGAACGACTCAGGCATGCCTGCATCCATTGAATGATTGCCATCAACAATATTTTTATACATCTTGTTACGCCCGGTGACGTCATCCGACTTCACAGTTAGCATTTCTTGCAAGGTATACGAAGCACCATAAGCCTCAAGTGCCCAGACTTCCATTTCACCAAATCGTTGACCACCAAATTGTGCTTTACCACCCAGTGGTTGCTGAGTAACCAAACTATATGGACCTGTTGAACGAGCATGCATCTTGTCATCGACAAGATGATTAAGCTTTAACATGTGCATGTAACCAACAGTCACTTTGCGCTCGAAAGATTCACCGGTACGACCATCCCATAAGAGGGTTTGACCGTCTTCAGGTAAATCTGCAAGTTTCAACATGCGCTTAATTTCTGATTCTTGTGCACCATCAAACACAGGTGTGGCCATTGGCACACCGTTGCGCAGATTATTCGACATATTCATGATTTCATCATCGCTGAATTCATCAAGTTTGACGGATATACCTTCATCTTTGTTGTAGATTTCATCCAAGAAGGAACGCAGCTGCTGCACATCACCATTCCTTTTCAGCATGCCATCTATCTTTAAGCCCAAACCTTTTGCGGCCCAACCTAAATGTATCTCTAACACCTGACCAACATTCATACGTGAAGGTACGCCCAATGGGTTCAACACGATATCAACTGGTGTGCCATCTTCCATATGTGGCATATCTTCAACAGGAACAATCATAGAAACAACACCCTTGTTTCCGTGACGCCCTGCCATCTTATCACCAGGTTGCATACGACGTTTAACCGCAAGGTAAACCTTAACCATCTTTAATACGCCTGGCGCTAAATCATCACCAGCAGTTATTTTTTCTTTCTTTTCTAATAAACGTTGATCAAATGATTCGCGCTGCTCTTTTAACTGCGCAGAAAGTTTTTCTAATTGAGCATTAACATCTTCATTTTGCATGCGAATCTCAAACCAACGTTCACGATCTAGATTATCTAAATAAGCTTTGGTTACCTTTGAACCTGATAACAATCCATCCGGGCCACCGTCAGTTACTTTATTAGTAATTAAACGCTCGATTCGTGCGTAGATGTCACCTTCATATATACGTAGTTGATCATTAAGATCTTTACGCACTTGCTCAACTTCTGCTTCTTCAATTTGCAAAGCACGCTTGTCTTTTTCTACACCATCACGGGTGAATACACGCACGTCAATGACTGTACCTTCCATTCCAGACGGTACACGTAGCGAAGTGTCTTTTACATCTGAAGCTTTTTCACCAAAGATGGCACGCAGAAGCTTTTCTTCTGGGGTTAATTGAGTTTCGCCCTTAGGAGTAACTTTACCCACCAAAATATCACTTGGTTTTACTTCCGCACCTACATATACAATTCCTGAGTCATCTAACTTAGCTAGTAAGTTTTCACTCACGTTTGGAATATCTGCAGTAACTTCCTCAGAACCAAGCTTGGTATCACGAGCAACACAACTAAGCTCTTCAATATGAATTGTTGTGAAGCGGTCTTCCTCAACCACGCGCTCAGATATAAGTATGGAATCTTCAAAGTTATATCCATTCCATGGCATAAACGCGACTAAAGCATTTTGGCCTAACGCTAATTCACCCAAATCGGTTGAAGGACCATCCGCTAATACATCGCCACGCGCAATTACATCACCCGGGCGCACTAAAGGTTTTTGGTTAATACATGTGTTTTGGTTAGAACGAATGTATTTAGTGAGATTATAAATATCAACGCCAGGCTCACCAGCCTCTGTTTCTTTGTCATTTACACGAACCACAATACGCCCAGCATCAACAGTATCTACCACACCACCTCGTCTTGAAGTTAAAGATGCACCCGAATCGATTGCAACTGCACGCTCAATTCCGGTTCCAACCAGTGGTTTTTCAGCACGTAATGTAGGAACTGCTTGACGTTGCATGTTAGAACCCATCAGTGCGCGGTTCGCATCATCATGCTCTAAGAATGGAATTAACGCTGCGGCAACCGAAACAATCTGTTTCGGTGAAACATCCATGTATTCTACTTTTTCAGTAGTCGCTAATGAAAATTCATTTAAGTGTCTTACTGATGCCAATTCATTTACAAATTTACCATTTGCATCTAACGGTGCATTAGCTTGCGCAATGGTGAACTGACTTTCTTCAATTGCAGAAAGGTATTCAATTTGGTCTGTAACCTTGCCATTAACCACTTTACGATACGGCGTTTCCAAGAAACCATAATCATTGGTACGTGCAAAAATCGCTAGTGAGTTAATTAACCCAATATTTGGACCTTCAGGTGTTTCAATTGGACATACACGACCATAGTGAGTTGGATGCACATCACGAACCTCAAATCCTGCACGCTCACGTGTTAAACCGCCTGGGCCTAATGCAGATATACGTCGCTTATGGGTAATTTCAGATAATGGATTATTTTGATCCATAAATTGAGACAACTGACTAGAGCCAAAAAATTCTTTGATTGCTGCAGCAACCGGTTTTGCATTGATCATTTCTTGAGGCATTAAACCTTCAGATTCAGCTAACGTTAGCCGTTCTTTTACAGCGCGCTCAACACGCACCAAACCAACACGGAATGCATTTTCTGCCATCTCACCTACACAACGCACACGCCGGTTACCTAGGTGATCAATGTCGTCAACGATGCCATTACCATTACGAATATCAATAAGCACTTTCATTACATCCAAGATGTCATCATTGCTTAAAATACCAGCGCCGGTTTTTTCTTCGCGTCCAACGCGACGGTTGAACTTCATACGACCAACTGGCGACAAGTCGTAGCGCTCTGGCGCAAAGAATAAATTCTGGAATAAGTTTTGCGCAGCCTCTTTGGTTGGCGGCTCACCAGGACGCATCATGCGATAGATTTCCACCATCGCTTCTAATTCATTACTAGAAGGATCAATCGCTATAGTTGATGATATATATGGGCCTCTATCGATGTCATTGGTATACAACAACTCCAACACATCAACAGATGACTCTAGAATTTTTTCAATATTTTCTTCAGTGAGCTCATCATTTGCTTTACAAACTAACTCACCAGTGTCGGTGTCGATTAAATCTTTCGCTAAAAACTTATTTAACAAATACTCAACAGGTACTTCCAAAGTTTTGATATTTGCTTTTTCAATTTGACGCACATGACGTACTGTTATGCGACGTCCTGCCTCAACAATAACTTTACCGCCGGCTTTAATTTCAAATGGCGCAATCTCGCCGCGCAGACGTTCAGGAATTAAGTCAAGAATAAAACCTTTATCAGTGATGCTTACAGTATTAGTTTCAAAGAACATCGAAAGAATTTCTTCGCTACTATAACCAAGCGCACGTAATAAAATCGATGCGGGTAACTTACGACGACGGTCGATACGTACAAATAAGCAATCTTTATGATCAAATTCAAAATCTAACCATGAACCACGGTAAGGAATAACTCTTGCAGAGTATAAAAGCTTACCTGAAGAATGAGTCTTACCTTTGTCGTGATCAAAGAACACACCAGGTGATCGATGCAACTGAGAAACAATGACACGTTCAGTACCATTAATTACAAAAGCACCTGTGTCCGTCATAAGCGGTAATTCGCCCATGTACACTTCTTGCTCTTTTACATCCTTAACTTTCTTTGCACTTGCAGGCGCATCTTTGTCATAAATGACAAGACGCAATAACACCTTCAACGGCGCATGGTAAGTTAAACCACGCAGCTGACATTCTTTAACCTCAAATGGCGGCTGCTCTAAGCGATAACTCACATACTGTAATTCAACATTACCGGAGTAACTTATGATTGGAAAAATGGAATTAAATGCACCATGCAACCCAGATGTCTGACGATCTTCTTTCGTAATATCTTCTTGCAAAAACCGGCGATAAGATGCCAGCTGAATTTGCAACATATATGGTACAGCTAAGATTTCTGGTCTTTTTCCAAAATCTTTGCGAATTCTTTTCTTCTCGGTATAGCTATACGCCATGGAATTACCCCGCAGTAATAAATTCAGATATCAAAATGCTGATACAAGAGTAGCCAAGCAACGCAACAGTGCGCTGTTTGGCAAAATTAAACACTAACGCTAGTAGCAATTACTTCAGCTCAACTGCTGCGCCAGCTTCTTCCAATTGCTTTTTGATATCTTCAGCTTCGTCTTTCGCTGCTGCTTCCTTAACAGTTGAAGGCGCACCTTCTACCATTTCTTTTGCCTCTTTTAATCCAAGGCCGGTAACCGCACGAACGACTTTAATGACAGCAACTTTGTTGCCACCAAAACTACTCATCACAACATCGAATTCAGTCTTCTCTTCTGCTGCTGCACCACCGGCATCACCACCTGCAGCTGGTGCCGCAGCTACTGCTGCTGCTGCAGATACACCAAACTTTTCTTCCATAGCAGAAATTAGATCTACAACTTCCATTACGCTCATTTCTGATATCGTCTCAAGGATGTCTTCTTTTGAAACAGCCATTTTTTACTCCTAAATTAAAAAAATATTTACCCAAATCAATAACGCTTAAAACTTAACTTTAACTATTAACCAGCAGCTTGCTTTTGATCTCTCACAGCAACAATGGTGCGAACCAGTTTTCCATGCGGCTCGTTAAGAGTACGCACAAATTTTTCAACCGGTGCTTTCATAACAGCCATAAGTAAACTAATTGCCTGATCTTTAGTTGGTAAGCTAGAAAGCTTCGTCAATTCTGAAGCATCTAAAAGTTCTCCACCAATGGAGATCATCTTTACCGCAAGCAAATTATTTTGTTTCGCAAAATCTTTAACAAGCCTTGCCGCTGAACCTGGGTCTTCTTGCGAAAACGCCAACATTAGCGGACCAACTAAACCTTCGCGCATACACTCATATGGCGTACCTTCTAAAGCACGTTTGGCTAGAGTGTTTTTTACGACTTTTAAGTAGACACCTGATTGACGCGCCTTAGCACGTAATTCAGTTAGTTCACTAACAGTCAGCCCACGATATTCTGCTGCAATAGCAGAATACGCATCAGCTGCAACTTGCGAGACTTCAGAAACGATCACCTGCTTTTGTTCAAGTTGTAAGGCCACAATGGGGTCCTCTGAGTTAACAATACACACAAGGTGTTTATAAAAACATGAATACACTTTAGTCTTAAATTAGACTGTCAAATGCATTCCCCTTACAGTGCAACCAACCCAGGAAAATTATGTAGCATAATTTTATTCCTGATTTGGGGTACACAGTCTACGTAGGCTAAGAATCCTCATTAAGCAACATCCTTAAGATACTGCACCTACGGTCTTGGACGGTTGTTTTCTATTTCAATAACAAAAAAAACAACACCCAATCTCTTATATAAAAACTAAACCAATAGCCTCTACAATTAAATTTCTAAACTAATGCTGACTGGTCTAAATTAACGGCCACACCCATGGTAGACGAAACCACAATTTTCTTTATATATACACCTTTCGCAGAAGAAGGTTTGGCTTTAACCAAATCAGCAATCAAGGCTTTTAAATTTTCTTCAAGTTTTTGCTCTTCAAATTGCACACTACCGATAGAGCAATGAACAATTCCGCCCTTCTCGGTTTTAAACTGTACTTGACCAGATTTAGCATTCTTTACCGCTGTTGCAACGTCTGCAGAAACTGTACCCACCTTTGGATTCGGCATTAATCCACGTGGACCAAGAATTTGTCCTAACTGGCCGACAACTCGCATCGCATCCGGAGCAGCAATGGCAATATCAAAATCCATTTCACCTTTTTTAACTTGCTCTGCTAAATCTTCCAAGCCAACCAAATCTGCACCAGCCGCTTTGGCT